>ERZ773075.39-NODE-39-length-123891-cov-14.4262_pt1 | contig 123891 bp, 115 predicted proteins | sample MGYA00580614_ERZ773075 | MGnify/ENA primary metagenome ERZ773075 (study PRJEB29015, sample SAMEA2738021) | human oral metagenome | biome: human oral; feature: human-associated habitat; material: dental | place: China | collected 2043 ...
CGCCCATTGTGCAATATTCCCCACTGCTGCCTCCCGTAGGAGTCTGGGCCGTATCTCAGTCCCAATGTGGCCGGTCGCCCTCTCAGGCCGGCTACCCGTCGAAGCCTTGGTAAGCCATCACCTCACCAACAAGCTGATAGGCCGCGAGCCCATCCCAAACCGCCGGAACTTTCAAACCACCACCATGCGGCAGCAGCTCATATCCAGTATTAGCAATCGTTTCCAACTGTTATCCCAAAGTCTGGGGCAGGTTACTCACGTGTTACTCACCCGTTCGCCACTCGTACACCCCAAAAAAAGGGGCCTTACCGTTCGACTTGCATGTGTTAAGCACGCCGCCAGCGTTCGTCCTGAGCCAGGATCAAACTCTCCGCTGAAAAAACAACACCCAGCAAACCCAACCCACAATCAGGCCAAACCCACCAGGCACCAAAAAATCAACAAAGAACCCAATCACCAACAAACCCCCAACACACAATCAGGGGCCATCAATCAAAGGAAAAAACAAGAAACAAACCCAAAAAAGGATCCATTCCCCAAAAACAACACCCACCAAAACAACACCCCACCACAAACCAGGCAGAGCATCACCCCAGCAGACACTGCAAAAAAAATTGGCATTGACTTAAAGCACGCTGTTGAGTTCTCAAAATTCGAAACCAAAAACCGGCAACTTAATCAAGCTTAATCGGTTTTATCCCAATCGTCAAATCGAGGCCGATTCAGTTTGATCTGATTCGCTTCGGCTAACCGAAGCTCATCTAGTTTAGACCCAACTCTCAGTATCCGTCAAGTCAGACTTTTGCTCCCCCGAGGCCTTGAGTGGGATCTCACTGACCACACACTCACTCCGGGCTCGCATGACCGAGCTGGGGCTCCCACGTTCATCCGCATATGGTGGCTTCCCGCGAGAGCTCGAAGAACATTACAGGGCCCTGCCGGAGAATGCAAATCCATTTCTTCCCCGGTTGTTTGCGGCCTTGTCAAGCAGCTGAGACCTGGATGCCACCGATGGTACGGCGCCCCCTGCGGACTATCGCACACCGCCCACCCAGGAGATGGTCGGAGGTCAGGACGAAGTCAGGGTCAGTTACCTTCTCGTTGTTGAGATACGCCCCGCCCTCCAGGATCGCCCGCCTGGCAGCAGCCTTCGACTCGACGATCCCGGAGACCAGGAAGGCGTCGACCAGAGGCATGGGCAGCTTCACCTCGGGGGCCTTGAGCTCACGCATGATGCCGCCGAGGGTCTCCTCGGACAATTCGGCCAGTTCCCCCCTCCCGAAGATGGCCGCCGCCGCGGCCACGACGGCCTTTCTCTCGTCGATGCCATGGACGATGTCGGTGACGTCATCAGCGAGGGCTTTCTGCGCCAGGCGTTTGTGCGGCTCGTTCTCCGTGGCCTTCTCCAGCGCCTCGATCTCCTCATGCGAGCGGAAGCTGAACACCTTCAGGTAGTCAACCACCTTCGCGTCCTCGGCGTTCAGGAAGAACTGATGGAATGCGTAGGGACTCGTCAGCTCACGGTCAAGCCAGACGGTGCCAGACTCGGTCTTACCGAACTTGGTGCCGTCCGCCTTAGTGAGCAGTGGAGTCGCCAGGGCGTGGACCCGGGCCTGCTCGGACCGGCGGAGCAACTCGACACCCGCAGTGATATTGCCCCACTGATCCGACCCACCGTGCTGGAGCGTGACGCCGTAACGGTGATGCAATTCCCGATAGTCCATCGACTGAAGAAGCACATAGGAGAACTCCGTATAGCTGATCCCAGCCTCCAGCCGCCGGGCCACCACGTCACGCGCAAGCATGCGGTTCACTGGGAAATGTTTTCCGACATCCCGCAGGAAGTCCAGCACCGACATCCCGGAGGTCCAGTCAAGGTTGTTGACCATTACGGCGGCGTTATCGCCCTCGAAGGAGACAAAGCGCTCTACCTGGCTGCGGATGCGCTCCACCCAGCCGGCCACAACCTCTTTCGAGTTCATGACCCGTTCCCCGGTCTCCTTGGGGTCGCCGATCTGCCCCGTCGCGCCGCCGACCAGCAGGTGCGGTTTATGACCAGCCTGCTGCAGGCGGCGGGCGAGCAGGACTTGGACGAGATTGCCCATGTGCAGGCTCGGGGCCGTCGGATCGAAACCCACATAGAACTTGATGGGACCATCATCCAGGTGCGCCCCCAGGGCGTCCAGATCAGTTGAGTGGGCGATCAGCCCACGCCAGCAAAGGTCCTCAAGCAATGCGTTCACGGGGGCAGCCTACCCACGCTTCGAGGACGGAATCATCCCCGCCTCATCCCCAAGGAGTTGCAATGCGAACATTCGCATATAAGAATAGAGGCATGTCCGGCACGAGGATCTCCGAGTATGAATCGGTCAGCGCCTTCTTCAAGGCCCTGGCAAACCCGGTTCGTGCCGCCATCGTGCACTTGCTGTCCGTTCAGGAGCGCACTGTGGGCCAGCTCGTCGAGGAGCTTGGGCTGGCCCAGCCGATGGTCTCCCAGCACCTGCGTGTGCTACGTGGCGCCAGGATGGTTGCCACCCGGCGGCAAGGGCAGGGGATCTGGTACAGCATCTGCGACCAGCACATCGCCCACATCCTGGGCGATGCCATGAAACACACCCAGGAGGGAAACCATGACCACGACCACTGAGCACGTCTCCGCCGAGACCCACAAGCACACCCACGGGCCGTCCTGCGGCCACGAGGCTGTGATCCACTTCGACCACGTCGACTACATCCATGACGGCCACGCCCACCGCGAGCACGACGGCCACTACGACGAGTGCACCACCTGCACCTGCGGGAACTGCTCCGACAACTGCGCCACCTGCACCTGCAAGGACTGCACCTGCGAGAACTGCTCGCATAATGCCTGCTCCTGCGGATCCTGCAACTGCACGTCCTGCTCTTCCTGCAACTGTGCGGACTGCACCTGTGCGACCTGCCGTCACGCCGCCTGAGTGAAGATCATCTGAGCTCCGAACTACCCCGCATCTGAAACCCCGCTCCTCACAAAGAGCGGGGTAGTTTTCGTCTCAGGGGTTACCGGCCTGCGGCCCAGGCTCTGCTCTCCTCCAGGGTGGCGGAGAGCTCTTCAAGCTGCTCGGCAACTCTCGCCTCCGCGGTGCCGCCACGCCCATCACGGGCGCTCACCGAGCCCTCGACGGTGAGAACCTCCAGGACACCTGGATCCAGGTGTTCGCTGATGCCGGGCAGATCGGCCTCAGTGAGGTCCTGGAGGGTGATGCCGCGCCTCTCGCAGTATCGCACCGTCTCCCCCGCCACCTCGTGGGCGACGGCGAAGGGCACACGCATCCTCACCAGATGATCGGCCACATCGGTAGCGAGAGAGAATCCCCCTGGAGCCACTGCAGCCATGCGATCGCGATCGAAGGTGAGCGTGGCGATCATCCCTGCGACGGCGGGTAGCAAGACCCGGAGCTGGTCCAGGCCGTCGAAGACAGGTTCCTTGTCCTCCTGAAGATCGCGGTTGTAGGCCAGCGGCATTCCCTTGAGCGTCGCGAGAAGCCCAGCGAGATTGCCGATGAGGCGTCCGGCCTTGCCGCGAGCGAGCTCTGCCACGTCAGGGTTCTTCTTCTGCGGCATGATCGAGCTTCCTGTGGACCACTCGTCTGCCAGCCTCGCGAAGCCGAACTCGGCAGTGCACCACAGGATCACGTCCTCGCTGAGACGGGACAGGTCCACCCCGGTTTGGGCCAGGACCCACGCGGTTTCGGCGACGAGGTCGCGGGCCGCAGTGCCGTCGATGGAGTTGGGAACTGAGGATGTGAAGCCCAGTTCGTGTGCCACCAGCTCGGGATCCAGCCCAAGCGAGGTGCCCGCCAGGGCAGCCGACCCATAGGGGCTGATTGCCAGGCGGGAATCGAGATCCCGGAGGCGGGCCACATCACGTAGCAGCGGCCAGGCGTGTGCCAGCAGATGATGACTAAGTAGCACGGGCTGGGCTGACTGCAGATGGGTACGTCCCGGCATTACCGCGCCGAGGTTGTCCCGCGCCTGCTGTCCAAGGGAGGAGACAACCTCCAGGATGCCCAGCGCCAAAACCCGCACCTCCTCGCGAAGGTAGCTTCGGATCAGAGTGGCTATCTGGTCATTCCGGGAACGCCCGGCCCTCAGACGTCCCCCGAGCTCAGGGCCGATGATCTCCTTGAGACCGCGTTCGAGCGCACCATGCACGTCCTCGTCGGCCGGTGCTGGCACAAACTCACCGGCGGCGACGCGGCGTAGCAACTCGGCAAGCCCCTCGTCCATGGCGGCGGCCTCATCGCCGGTCAGCAGCCCGGCCGCCCGGAGGGCCTTGGCGTGGGCCCGCGAGCCGGCGATATCGTAGGGGGCGAGACGCCAGTCGAAGTGGGTGGACCTGCTCAGCTCGGACATCGCCTCAGCGGGGCCGCCAGCGAATCGCCCACCCCAGAGTCTTCCCTCAGTCACTGTTCTTCCCTCCCAAGGTTCCGGAGTCTCGTCGGTTTCCCGGTGCGTGTCATGTGGGCGATGATGCTTGCAGTGCGCGCCGCCGAGTCCCCGTCCGTGGTGATCAGCAGCAGGGTGTCATCACCCGCGATGGTGCCCATCACCCCTGGTAGGCGTGCCCTGTCGACGTGAGCGGCCAGGAACTGCGCGGCGCCGGGAGGCGTTTTGACGACGATCTGGTTGGCTGCGTGCTGTATCGACTGCAACAGTTCCGCGCAGCGCCGGGCCAGTTTCTCGGCCGCCACTCCCCCACCCTCCGACTCGTCGCCGACCGCGTAGACCAGGCTGCCGTCGGCGGTGCGGCGCTTCACGGCGCCGAGGACGAGGAGGTCCTTGCTGAGTGTGGACTGGCTCACCTCCACATCACGCTCTACGAGTGCAGCGCTCAGCTCATGCTGGGAGGCGAACTCCCCTTCCTCGAGCAGGCTGCGCAGCAAGGCGAGCCGAGCAGATCGTTTCATCTCAGGCATCGGTTCTCTCCAACCATCCAGGCAGGGCGTTGACAAAGGGCTCGAGGTCGGCTTCCGTGATGATCAGCGGCGGCGCCACCCGCAGCACGTCAGGACGCGGAGCGTTCAGCACCCACCCCTGTGACAGGGCCAGCTCCACAACTCGCGGAGCCACCTCCCGGTTCAGCACGATACCCCGCAGCAGGCCCGCACCACGTACCCCGGCAACGTCCGGGTGGTGCAGCCCCGTCACCGCAGCGGCAAACCAGTCTCCAACGCGGTGTACATGTGCGAGAAGACCGTCCTCCAGCACGTCCAGGACAGCATTGCCCGCCGCGGCGGCGACGGGATTGCCGCCAAAGGTGCTGCCATGCCCACCAGGAGTCAGCAGTTCCGCAGCGGCCCCGGTGGCGATGCAGGCACCGACCGGGAAACCGTTGCCGAGTCCCTTGGCCACGGTGATCAGATCGGCCGTCACCCCCAGCGCCCGGCTGAGCAGGAGCTCTCCGCAGCGCCCGATGCCGGTCTGGACCTCGTCAGCCCACAGCAGGGCCCCGGCGCGGGAGGTAATCCGCCGTGCCGCGGCCAGGTAGCCATCCGGAGCAGGGATCACCCCGGACTCGCCCTGGATGGGTTCGAGGACCACCGCCGCGACCGTCTCGTCAACGGCTGTCTCCAGGGCCGACACATCTCCAAAGGGCACGAAGGTGACATCCCCAGGCAACGGTTCGAAGGGTTCCCGGTACTTCGCGGTGTGGGTGACCGCCAGCGCCCCCATAGTGCGTCCATGGAAGGAACCCTCCATCGCCACCAGCCGGGTCCGGCCAGTCAGACGGGTCAGCTTGAACGCGGCCTCGTTGGCCTCGGCTCCCGAATTGGCGAAGAACACCTTGCCGCCCCCTGCTGCGGCGGCGAGACGCTCGGCCAGCCGGATCTGTGCCTCGGATGCGAAGAAGTTGGAGATATGCCCGAGAGTGTTCAACTGGCTGGTGACAGCCTCCACGACAGCAGGATGGCCGTGGCCCAGGGAGTTGACGGCGATCCCCGCCAGCAGGTCGACGTAGCGCTTCCCCCCGGCGTCCCACAGGTGAATGCCCTCACCACGGACGAAGACCTTCCGAGGTGGGCCGAAGGCATTCATCATGACCGCCTGATAGCGGCTCTTGAGGTCGTTCTCGCCACTCATGCCGGCTCCTCGCAGACCATGGTTCCCACGCCGTCGTCGGTGAAGATCTCCAGCAGCAGGCAGTGCGGCACCCGGCCGTCGATGATGGTCGCGGACTGCACTCCGGCCTCCACGGCACGCACACACGCCTCCATCTTGGGCACCATCCCCGAGGTGAGATCCGGCATCAGCTGCCGCACCTCCCCCGGGGTGATGGAGGTGATGATGGTCGACTCGTCCGGATAGTCGGCATACAGCCCCGCCACGTCGGTGAGCATGACCAGGCGCTTCGCCCCGAGCGCAACCGCCAGCGCTGAGGCCGCGGTATCGGCGTTGACGTTGTAGACCCGGCCATCGGGCCCAGGTGCGACGGTGGCCACCACGGGGATCCGCCCGGCATCGATCAGGTCGAGCAGTGCCGCCGGGTCGACCGCGTCGACGTCACCGACAAATCCCAGGTCAATTTCCTCATCGTCCACGACCAGGCCACGACGCCGGGCACGCAGCAGCCCACCGTCCTCGCCGGACATGCCGACGGCGAAAGGGGCGTGGGCGTTGATCAAGCCGACCAGCTCCCGCCCCACCTGGCCCACTAGGACCATGCGCACAACATCCATCGCCTCTGAGGTGGTCACCCTGAGACCGCCGCGGAATTCTGATGTGATGCCCAGCCGCTCCAGCATCGAGCTGATCTGGGGACCGCCACCGTGGACAACAACCGGCTTCAGACCCACGCGTCGCAGGAAGACGATGTCCTCGGCGAAGGCACGCTTCAGGCTGTCGTCGATCATGGCATTGCCACCGTATTTGATGACGACAGTCTGGCCTGAGAACTGACTGAGCCACGGCAGGGCCTCGATGAGGGTGCCGGCCTTGACCAGCAGCCGCTCACGGTCGGGGCTGGTGACACGAGGGGTCATGAGGAGTACTCCGCATTCTCCTTCACGTATCCGTACGTGAGGTCGGTGGTGAGGATGGTGGCGGTGGCATCACCCGCGTGGAGGTCAATCAGGACATGGACCTGCCGCCCGGACAGGTCGACCAGGTCCCGGGGCTCGCCGATACCACCGCCGCGGCAGACCTGGACGCCATTGAAGGAGACGTCCAGCTGGTCAGCGTCGAAGACGGCGTCAGTGACACCGACGGCGGACAGCACACGCCCCCAGTTGGGGTCAGCACCGAAGATCGCACATTTGAACAGGTTGCTGCGCGCCACCTCACGCCCCACCACCTCGGCGTCCCGCACGGTGGCGGCGCCAACCACCTCGATTGCGATTTCATGGTTCGCGCCCTCGGCGTCAGCGATCAGTTGACGGGCCAGGTCCTGGCAGACCCCGCCGAGCGCGGCGGTGAACTCCTCCTGGCTAGGTACGACACCGCTGGCTCCGGATGCGAGCAGTAGCACGGTGTCGTTGGTGGACATGCAGCCATCCGCGTCGGCGCGCTCGAAGCTGGTCCTGGTTGCCTCACGTAGGGCCAGCTCCAGGGCTGATGGCTCCAGGGAGGCGTCGGTGGTGAGCACCACGAGCATCGTCGCCAGCCCGGGTGCGAGCATCCCAGCCCCCTTGGCCATGCCACCGATAGTCCATCCCCCATCCTGGTGGGCGGATTGCTTGATCACTGTGTCGGTGGTCATGATCGCGGTCGCAGCAGCCTCACCGCCAGTGGCCGCGAGCTGTACACAGGCCCGGCCGATACCCGAGGTGACTTCCGTCATGGGCAGCCGGGTGCCGATCAGGCCCGTCGAGCAGACCGCGACATCCCCGGCCTCCATTCCAAGCGCGGCAGCCGTCGCCCCGGCCATGGCCTGGGCATCGGTGAGGCCAGGCTGCCCGGTGCAGGCGTTGGCCCCACCGGAATTCAGGACGACAGCACGCAGCTGCCCGTTGGCGACTGCCTCCCGGGACCACCTGACCGGGGCCGCGACGACCCGGTTGCGGGTGAACACCCCGGCCGCGGCGAACCGGGGACCGAGGTTGGCGACGACGGCAAGATCCAGGCGGCCGCTGGCTTTAATGCCGGATGCCACTCCGGCGGCCGCGAATCCCTGGGGGGCGGTGACACTCATGGGGCGACTCCGATCACGCTGAGGCCGGTGGTCTCATCGAGACCAAGGGCGAGGTTCATGGACTGGATGGCACCGCCGGCGGTGCCCTTGGTGAGGTTGTCGATGGCCGCGACCGCGATCAGCCGGCCTGCGGCCTCATCGACGACGACCTGCACGGCGGCGCGGTTGGAGCCTATGACACCTCCGGTCGCGGGCCAGCTGCCTTCCGGCAGCAGGCCCACGAAAGGCTCATCCGCATAGGCCTCTGCGTAGGCCTGCCGGGCCTGGGCAGTCGTGACACCCTCGACGACGGGCGCGGAACAGGTCGCGAGGATGCCTCTGGGCATGGGCACCAGCATCGGGGTGAATGAGACGCTGACATGTTCACTGGTGACCATGGCGAGGTTCTGGACGATCTCGGGGGTGTGGCGGTGCACCCCGCCGACCCCATACACGGAGGCGCTGCCCATGACCTCGGACCCGAGCAGGTGCGGCTTGGCGCTCTTGCCAGCGCCCGAGGTGCCGGAGGCCGCGACGATCGTGATGGCCGCCGGATCGACCAGCCCCCACCGCACTGCGGGGTAGAGAGCGAGCGTCGCAGCCGTCGGGTAGCAGCCGGGCACCGCGATCCGGCGGGTATCACGCAGGGCATCACGGCATCCGGGTAGCTCAGGCAGACCGTAGGGCCAGGTCCCGGCATGTTCCGTGCCATAGAAACGTTTCCAGGCCTGCGCGTCACGCAGCCGGAAGTCGGCTCCGGCATCGACGACCAGCACATCTGGCCCGAGCTGGCCGGCAATCCCGGCGCTGGCCCCGTGCGGCAGCGCCAGGAAGACAACCTCGTGCCCGGCCAGGTTCTCTGCCGTGGTGGCGGCAATCTCGCGACTGGCCAGGGGCACCAGGTGAGGCTGATGCTCTCCGAGGGCACCACCCACCGACGAACTGCCCGTCAAAGCCCCGATTTCCACCTGAGGATGCTGCAACAACAGCCGCAGTACCTCACCCCCCGCGTATCCCGTGCATCCTGCGACGGCAACCTTGAAACTCACAATGGCAATTATGCTGCTAAACGAATGAATATTCCAATTGTCCGGTCGTCGGCGTGGACTCAGTCGACTGGCCCGATCGTGGCGGGATAGTCTCGACCCCGCAGAGAGTGTGAAGGAGAGACGCTGATGAGTGAGCCGTCGTACCGGTACAACGCACAACTGGCCGGTGAGATCGAGGCCCACTGGCAGGATCGCTGGGAGGCCGAGGGAACATTCCATGCCCCGAATCCCGCCGGGGTCTGGGCCGAGCCGGGAAAGGCCCGGGCCCGCGGCGAGAAACTCTTCATCCTGGACATGTTCCCCTACCCGAGCGGAGCGGGCCTGCACGTCGGTCACCCGCTGGGTTACATCGCCACCGACACCTTCGCGCGCTTCAACCGGATGAAGGGCCGCAACGTGCTGCATGCACTGGGCTACGATGCCTTCGGCCTACCCGCCGAGCAGTACGCAGTGCAGACAGGACAGCACCCGCGGGTCACCACCGACCAGAACATCGCCATCATGCGGCGCCAGCTGCGGCGGCTGGGCCTGGCACACGATGCCCGCCGCAGCGTGGCCACCACCGATGTCGACTTCTATTGCTGGACGCAGTGGATATTCCTGCAGATCTTCAACGCCTGGTTCGACGAGGAGGCAGGCAGGGCCCGGCACATCGACGAGCTCATCGAGGAGTTCGCCGATGGAACCCGGGCCACACCCTCGGGTGAGGCCTGGGACGAGTTGTCTGAGCTGGAGCGACGCCGGATCATCGACTCGCACCGCCTGGCATACCTGTCCGACGCTCCCGTGAACTGGTGCCCGGGGCTGGGCACCGTGCTGGCAAACGAGGAGGTCACCAACGAGGGCCGCTCTGAGATCGGGAACTTCCCGGTCTTCAAACGCAACATGAGTCAGTGGATGCTGCGCATCACCGCCTACGCCGAGCGGCTACTTGCCGACCTCGGCAAACTGGACTGGCCCGACAAGGTCAAGGCGATGCAACGCAACTGGATCGGGCGTTCCGAGGGCGCCAGGGTTTTCTTCACCGAGGCCGCCAGCGGCGAGCGGATCGAGGTTTTCACCACGCGTCCCGACACCCTGTTCGGCGCCACCTTCATGGTGCTGGCCCCCGAGCACCACCTGGCCGACAACGCCGCCTCCGAGTGGCCCACAGGCACTGACCCGGCGTGGACCGGGGGGTATCCCTCTCCGGCCGAGGCGATCGCCGCCTACCGGGCCAAGGTGGAACGCAAAACCGACGCCGACCGCCGCGCCGAGGACAAGGAGAAGACAGGCCTGTTCACCGGGCTCTTCGCCGTCAATCCCGTCGACGGCCGGCAGCTCCCGATCTTCATCGCCGACTACGTGACCATGGGCTACGGCTCGGGCGCGATCATGGCGGTCCCTGCGGGCGACCAGCGTGACTGGGACTTCGCGAAGGCCTTCAACCTGCCGATCATCGACACCGTGACGCCTGGGCCAGAACACGACGGCAACTCAGCCTGGACGGGCGACGGCGAGGTCATCAACTCCGCCAACTCCGAGATCTCGCTCAACGGCATGAATGTCGCTGAGGCGAAGGCCTCCATCACGAGGTGGCTGAAGACCAAAGGCCTGGGCGAGGCAACCGTCACCTACAAGCTCCGAGACTGGCTGTTCAGCCGCCAGCGCTACTGGGGCGAGCCCTTCCCGATCGTCTACGACGACCAAGGGCTGCCCGTCGCGTTGCCCGAGTCGATGCTGCCAGTAGAGCTACCGGAGGTCACCGACTACTCCCCGAAGGCCTTGGACCCGGAGGACCGGGACTCCGACCCGGTGCCTCCCTTGGCCCGCGCTGCTAGCTGGGCGACCGTCGAGCTGGATCTAGGTGACGGGCTGAAGACCTACCGGCGTGAGCTGAACGTGATGCCGCAGTGGGCCGGTTCCTGCTGGTACGAGATGCGCTACCTGGATCCTGAGAACCACAACCGCTTCGTCGACGAGGAGGTGGAGCGTTACTGGATGGGTCCACGGGGCGAGGGCGACGTCGGCGGCGTCGATCTGTACGTCGGTGGCGTCGAGCACGCCGTGCTACACCTGCTGTACGCCCGGTTCTGGCACAAGGTGCTGTTCGATCTGGGGCACGTCTCCTCCGCCGAACCATTCCGCAGGCTCTTCAACCAGGGCTACATCCAGGCCTACGCCTACCGCGACTCCCGCGGGCAAGCAGTGCCTGCGGCCGAGGTCGAATCCCACGGGGAGGGGGACGGGACCACGTGGTCCTGGCATGGCCAGGCTGTGAAACGTGAATACGGGAAGATGGGCAAATCGCTGAAGAACATCGTCTCCCCGGACGAGATGTACCAGGCCTATGGCACTGACACCTTCCGGCTGTACGAGATGGGCATGGGCCCGCTGGCACAGTCGAAGCCCTGGGAGACCCGGGCGGTGGTGGGATCCCAGCGGTTCCTGCAGCGCCTGTGGCGGAACGTGGTCGATGAGGAGACCGGCGAGCTGGTCGTGGACGACATCGATCCCGACGACACCACGCTGCGCGCCCTGCACAAGACCATCGAGGCCGTCGACAGGGATTACGAGGATCTGTCGTTTAACACCGCCATCGCGCGCCTGACCGAGTACAACACCGCCCTGACCAAGCTCAAGGTGGTTCCCCGGTCCGCGGTGGAGCCGTTGATCCTGATGGTCGCTCCGCTGGCCCCCCACATCGCCGAGGAACTGTGGAGCCGTCTCGGGCATGATCAATCGCTGGCGTATGAGCCCTTCCCCGTGGCGGATCCCGAGCTGGTCGCCGAGGACACCATCACCGCTGTCGTGCAGGTACGCGGCAAGCTGCGAGCCCAGCTGGAGGTGAAGACCTCGATCACCGAGGACGAGCTACGCGAGCTGGCGCTTGCACACCCGCGCATCGCCAAGGAGATCCAAGGCGGCGTCCGGAAGGTGATCGTGCGGGCTCCTAAGCTGGTGAACGTCGTACCCGCCTAGTTCACTGCGAGCGGGAGGGAAAATCCTCAGGCTGCTGGCTGGTGGTGACGCCGCGGACCAGCAGCTCCACTCCGTGGCTGAAATCGGTCCTGGAGGCGTGCTCGTCGAAACCCTCAAGGACCCCGAGGGTGGCCAGCTGGACGCGGGTCTGCTCTGCCATGACGTGTCCCAGGATGAAATGCAGGAAGGTGGCCATGGTTGCCGCGGGCTCGGGATAGCCATTTCCGGCCAGCAGCTCCCGGGCCGCGAGGGTTACGTCGACGGCACCCATGCCCAGCGCGGCGGCGGAGGAGACCAGCTCGGCCCCGTCACGGTGGGCCAGCAGCGCGTCACGTAGATGATGCGACCACTGACGCAGCCACTCCCCCGTGTCGGTGGCCCGGGGAACGGCGACGGGCGTCAGGATGACATCGGCGATCTCCGCGAGCAGTGACTGCTTGTTGGGCATGTGGTAGTACAGGGCCCCGGCCTTGACCCCGAGTTCGTCGGCGACGCGCCGCATCGTCAAGTCGCCCAGCCCCCAGGCGTCGAGGATCCGCAGTCCCGCCTCGACGATCCGTCCCCTGGTCAGCACGCTGTGAATGCTACATCCACGGGATCATCGTTCCCGAAGCCGGGTGTTCAGTGAAAGACCACGGGACAGGCCGCCCAGCCGCCGAGCGGGAACTCGGCGCGCACCCCTCGCGGCGTCACGGGAAGGTCGATGCTGGAGAAGACCGGAAGTAGCTCTTCCAGGAGGATCCGCAGCTCGAGGGTCGCCAGGCCACGCCCCGGGCACACATGTGGTCCCCGGCCATAGACGAGATTGTTGGGGGCGTTCTCCTCGGGGTTGAAGGCGTCAGGATCCATGAAGACCCGTGGGTCGCGGTTGGCCCGGGTCCAGTCCACGACGATCCGCTGCCCGGCACCAATGTCTTTACCGGCGAGCCTGGCCCCGTGGAGGGCGACCCGCCGGTTGGAGACGAAGGGGTCATCAATACGCAGCAGCTCGTCGATGGCCCTGTCCAGTGCCTCATCGTCGCCGAGACGGTCACGGACCTGCTTGCATATGCCCGGGGATGCGGCCAGCTGATGCATGATCACCCCGACGCACAGGGCCAGCGAGCCGAGGTCGCCACCGGTCCAGTTCCGCAGGATCGACACCAGCTCGGCGCGGCTCAGGTTCCGGCCCTGCACCTGCTCCCGCAGCAGCTGGTCGGTAACGTCCCGGGCCGCCGAGTCCAGGCGTTCCAGGCGGGGCTCGATCACACGGACGATGATCTCGTCGAAACGTTCGGCGACGGTGCGGGTGCGTTCGAGCTCACCGGAGCGAGTCGCGGTGGCATTGTCCGCAACCCACGTGACAAGTTCCTCCTCAAGCCCGGGATCCCAGCCAAGCCAGGTGAGCATCGCCTGCACGGCATAGCGGGTCCCGAGGCCGCCGACCACGTCGGTCGCCTCTCCCCTGGGCAGCTTCGCCACGAGACGCCGTGCCACAGACCTGAGCCGGGGCTCCAGAACAGCGAGGGCCTCGTGAGTGAAGAAACGGTCGATGACGGCACGGAACATCGCGTGCTGCGCGCCATCAAGGCCGTTAGGCACCTGGAGGAACCGGGAGACACCACTCGAGAAGGTGGCGGCACTGGTGACCACATCAACCACCTCGGGATGTCCCACAACCCTCAGATACCCATGCTCCTGCCGGAGCGGGCACTCCCCCGCGGACCGTGAGACGTGCACATCACTCCTTTACTGCTTCATGCCGGCGTCAGGCTCGCTGGGTGGCGTCACAACGTTTGGCCGCCACCGCGACCGCCGCATCACGAGCGGCGCCGGCCTCCGCGTCGGTCAGGGTGCGGTCCGCACGGAACCGCAGCGCGAAGGCCAGGGACTTCTTGCCCTCGGGCACCTGATCACCATGGTAGACGTCGAACAGGGTGACGCTCTCCAGCAGCTCACCTGCCCCCTCCATGAGGGCCTGCCGCACCGCCTCGGCGGAGGTTGCCTCGTCGACAATCAGCGCCACATCCTCCTTGGCCAGCGGGAACCCGGAGAGCAGCCCGATGCGGGGAACCTCAGCCTCGGCCGCCAGCAGGGCACCGAGGTTCAGCTCTACCGCGCAGGCCCGGGCGGGCAGCCCGAAAGCCTTGACCACCTCGGGATGCAGCTCGCCCGCGTGACCGATGACCTGTCCCTTGAGCAGGAGCTCAGCGCACCGCCCCGGATGCCAGGGCGCGGCATCTGCGTTGCGGCGTTCGAGCACATGCCCCGTCGCCTGGGCGACGGATTCGGCGAGGGCGACCACATGCCGCCAGTCAGCTGCAACTGCCGGCCCATCCCAGCCTGTGGAATGCCAGGCTCCGGTGACAACCCCGGCGAGAAGCTCCGGCTGCTCGGGCAGGGAGGCCTGCAGCGCTGCGAGCTCCTCGTCGCTTGGACGCTGGGTCACGCCGGGGCGGGGGGCGGCAGGCGTGCCGCCATCGCGGTAGACGAGACCACGCTCGAACAACGCCAGGTCCGGCAGGGAACGGGAGGTGTTCTTGACAACCGCCGCGAACAGCCCTGGAAGCAGCGTGGTGCGAAGATAAGGGCTGGTCTCGGCCAGGGGATTCGCCAGCCGCACCACCGTCCGGCGCGGATCGTCCTCCGCCAGCCCCAGACGGTCCAGATCGGCATCGGAGATGAACGGCAGGCTGAGCACCTCGGTGAATCCGGAAGCGGCGGCGGCACGCAGGGCGGCGCGCCGGGCACGCTGGGCTCTTGTCAAGCCCCTGCCGGCGGGAGACGCAGGAAGCCGGCTGCCGATCCGGTGGTAGCCGATCTTGCGTCCGACTTCCTCCACGATGTCATAGGGATCCCGCAGATCGGGACGCCAGGTCGGAGCCTGGACCGTAAGGGAGTCGCCGAGCGCCGTGACTAGGCAGCCACCGGCCTCCAACACCCGGAGGGTCTCCTCGAGCTCCACCTCGGCTCCGAGGACCGAGGAAACCAGGCCGGCTCTCAGGTCGATGCGATTCGCGGCCGGCGCCTGCCCGGCGACCGTGATGTCGCCACGCACCTGCCCGCCGCCATGTTCAACCAGCAGATCAGCTGCCCGCCGGGCCGCGGCATAGCAGAGCCCCGGGTCCACGGCACGCTCGAATCGCTTGGATGCCTCCGACGGCAGCCCGTGCCGCCGGAAGGTGTGGGAGACACTGGCCGGAGCGAAGTTCGCGGCCTCCAGGACGATGGTCGTGGTCTCCGGTGAGACCTCCGTCGTCTCCCCTCCCATGACGCCCGCGATCCCGATCGGTCCGGAGTCGTCGGTGATCAGCAAGTCCTCGGCTGTCAGGGTGCGCCGGAGACCGTCGAGGGTGGTGATCTCTTCCCCCTCGGTGGCGAGTCGCACCCGGATGGTGCCCTGCAGCTTGGCCGCGTCGTACGCATGCAGCGGCTGCCCGGACTCAAGCATCACATAGTTGGTGACATCCACGGGCAGGGAGATAGACCGCACCCCGCAGGCCCGCAGCCGGTCCGCCATGAACCGGGGCGTCGGAGCAGCCGGGTTGAAACCCTCGATGGTCAGTGCGACGAACAGTCGGCAGCGGTCAGAGTCCAGCTCCACCGGGTAGCCATCGGAGACCGGGGCGGGAAGCGGCTGGTCGTAGGGGTCGCTGAAGGGAACCCCAGTGACCACGGCCAGCTCACGACCCAGGCCCCGCAGGGACAGGCCATGCGATAAGTCCGGGGTTACCTCGATGTCCAGCACCTCGTCCTGGGTCCACAGCGCCGCCAGGGCATCGTCACCCGGATGCAGACCTGAGGACTCAGGAACCACGATGATGCCGTTGTGGTCCTCCCCCAGGCCGATCTCATCCTCCGCACAGATCATGCCGTCGGAGATGTGCCCATAGGTCTTGCGCGCCGAGATGCGGAAGTCCCCAGGCAGCACCGCGCCGGGCAATGCGACAACCACCAGGTCGCCGGCGGCGAAGTTCGACGCCCCGCAGACAATGCCGCGCGAGGCGGGATACTGATCATCGGCCGGGGCATTGTGGGCACCGACATCGACGCGGCAGTACCGGATGGTCTTGCCGTTCTTCTGGGGCTCCTCGGTGAGGCTGAGGACACGTCCGATCACGAGGGGCCCGGTGACCTCGGCACCAGTCGCCTCGATGTGCTCGACCGTCAGTCCCAGCGCGGTGAATGCGTCGGCCATCTCTTTGGTACCGATCCCCTCGGGAAGGTTCACCAGCTCGCGCAGCCATGAGATCGGGGCTTTCATCGGGCACCTCCATTGGCGGAGAGGGAGAAACGGACGTCGCCTTCGACGAAGTCACGCAGGTCGGGGGCACCGGTGCGGAACATGACGGTGCGGTCGATTCCCATGCCGAAGGCGAAGCCGGAATAGACCTCGGGATCGATTCCACAGGCCCGCAGCACGCGTGGATTCACGACGCCACAGCCTGCCCATTCGATCCATCCCTCGGAACGGCACGTCCGGCAGGGACGGTCGGGGTTGCCGACGGATTCACCATGGCAGACGAAGCACTGGAAGTCGACCTCGGCCGAGGGCTCCGTGAATGGGAAGTAGTGGGGGCGCATCCGCGTGGTGACGTCCCCGAACAGTGCCTTGGCGAAGTGATCCAGCACCCCGCGCAGGTCCGCCATGGAGATGCCCTTGTCCACCACGAGCCCCTCAAGCTGATGGAAGACGGGCAGGTGGGTCGCGTCATACTCGTCGGCGCGGAACACCTTGCCGGGGCTGACGATGTAGAGGGGAAGACCGCGCTCCAGCATGGCACGGACCTGCACGGGCGAGGTCTGGGTGCGCAGCAGCTTGCCGCCATTCGCCGGCTCCACCCACAGGGTGTCCTGCTCGCCGCGGGCAGGATGGTCGACCCCGAGGTTGAGGGCATCGAAGTTGTACCATTCGGCCTCCAGCTCGGGCCCCTCGGCCACCTCCCAGCCCATGGCGACGAACACATCGCACATGTCGTCGATCATCTTGGTGATGGGATGCAACGCCCCACGCGGCAGCACATCGGCGGGCAGAGTCATGTCGATGCGCTCGGTGACCAGGGCCTGGGCCAGCTCCTCCTCCGCCAGCTCCCGCTGTCGTGCCGCGATCGCCTGGCTCACCTGGCCACGCGCCCTGCCCACCCGCGCGCCGGCCTCCTTGCGCGCGGCGGGTGGCAAGCCACCGATCTGGCGGTTCGCCAGGGCCAGTGGAGAACGATCTCCCGCATGATCGATACGAACCTGTTTCAGCTCTGCCGTCGACGTGGCTGCGGCAACAGCGGACAACGCGTCGGCGACATAGCCCTCGACGGCTGCGGCCTCAAGAGCCGGCGCCTGCTGTGGATCGGAGTTGTCGTTCGAACCTGACATGGAGTTCCCCTTCCAGATACAGCAATCGAGTGTAGAAGAACCGCTGCTGGCGGGGATAGCCGCACCGCCGTCGTTGAGATGGTTGAGAAAGGAAATATATGGCGTGCGGGGCGCCTCGGGGGCCTTCCCCCGGCACTGAGCAAACTGAGCAAAGGGTGATGGTGAGTTGGGCATCAGAACCAGTGTCGACGGTTTGGATCATGCTCTGGCTTTGTACGCTCTCGTCCCCGCGGCCTTACCGAAGCTCCCGGCGGCGCTGCGCGGAGGCAGTCTGGTACAGGCAGATGGCGGCGGCTGAGGACAGGTTCAGGCTCTCCGCCGCTCCCCACATCGGGATCGCAACCACCTGATCCGCCAGGGCTGCGTCCTCGGCCGGCAGACCCCAGGCCTCGTTCCCCATCAGCCAGGCCGACGGCTTGGCCAGGCCACCTGAGGCGGCGAGCAGGTCCAGAGGCTCACCGTCGCCGTCCGCTGCCAGCACCTGCATCCCCCGGGAGCGGACATGAGCGATGGCATCAGCCAGTTCGATGCCAGTGAGAATCGGCAGGTGGAACAACGACCCGACGGATGCCCGCACCGTCTTCGGGTTCCATGGCTCCACCGAGCCGGAGGTGAGAATCACGCCGTCCGCGCCGAAGGCGTCGGCGCAGCGGATCACGGTACCGGCGTTCCCGGGATCACGGACCTGTGCGCAGATCACCAGCAGCTGGGCGTCGGCGACATCTCTCCAGCCGAAGCTCAGCTGCCGGCAGACTGCGACGATCCCCTGCGGGGTCACGGTGTCTGAGAGCTGCCGCATCGCGGCCTCGGTGCCCTGCCAGACGGGCACCTCCAAACCGTCGAGGAGGTCGGCGTGGCGCTCCGGGTCGACGACTATCACGCCGGTGACGACCCCATCAGCGGCCAGCGCCTCCCGCACCGCTTGCCTTCCCTCCGCGAGGAACTCTCCCGCGAGACCACGGCCACGGCGATGGGTCAGCCGGCGAATGGAACGCAGCACGGAGCTGGGAAGCTCGCGTGCTGCGTTCGGGGTATGGACCATTCAGGCGGCAGCCGGGGTCTGGTTCGCGCGGGAAACGGCGACCAGCGCGGCGAAGGCCTCCGTGTCCGTGACGGCCAGGTCGGCGAGGATCTTGCGGTCCACCTCTACCCCGGCGTTCTTCAGGCCGTTGATGAAACGGTTGTAGGTCAGGCCCTGCGCGCGGGCTGCGGCGTTGATGCGCTGGATCCACAGGGCGCGGAAATCGCCCTTCCTGGCGCGGCGGTCACGATAGGCGTAGGTGGCGGAGTGGAGAACCTGCTCCTTCGCCTTGCGGTACAGACGCGAGCGCTGGCCGCGATAGCCGGAGGCCAGCTCCAGCACTTCACGGCGCTTCTTCTTCGCATTCACAGAACGCTTCACGCGTGCCATGGTTACTCCTTGTTCTTCGGCCGGTCATGCCCGGCCCACTGGTGTACTTGGGGTCGGGAGGGGCTCAGCGGCCAGGGTAGCCGCCGAGGAGCGCCTTGGCCTGCTTGAGGTCAGAGCCGGCCAGCTCGGTGTTGCCCTTGAGGCGACGCAGCCGCTTGGAGGGCTTGTGGGCGTTGAGGTGGCCCAGGTTCGCCTGGCGGTGCATCAGCTTGCCCGATCCGGTGACCTTGAAACGTTTCTTGGCACCCGAATGCGACTTCATCTTCGGCATTGTTGGCTCGCTTTCTAGTGATGATCGGCCTGGGTCACAGGTCGATGTCGGGATCCATGTTGTCGGCGGGACCGCGCTTCTTCTTGGAGGGCCGGGCAGCGGCCCTGATCCGGGCCTCCTCGGCTTTCTCCGCCTCGGCGTCAGCCCTGCGCTGCTCCATGCGGCGGTCCCGCTCCTCGGCCTGTTCGGCCTTGGCTTCGGTCTTCTTCTTGGTGGGGCCGAGGACCATGAGCATGTTCCGGCCGTCCTGTCTAGGCGCGGACTCCACGAAACCGAACTCGGTGACGTCGTCCGCCAGCCGCTTCAACAGGTCGATGCCCAATTCCGGGCGAGACTGCTCACGCCCACGGAACATAATGGTGATCTTCACCTTGTCCCCGGCCTTCAGGAACCGGACGACATGACCCTTCTTCGTCTCGTAATCGTGATTGTCGATCTTGAGACGGAGCTTCATTTCCTTGGTGATGGTATTCGACTGGTTACGCCGGGCGTCCCGCGCCTTCTGTGCGGCCTCGTACTTGAACTTGCCGTAGTCCATCAGCTTTGCAACCGGGGGGCGCGCCTGAGGCGCCACCTCGACTAGATCGAGATCGCTCTCCACTGCGAGGCGAAGGGCGTCCTCGAGACGCACGATGCCGACCTGCTCACCCTTCGGGCCCACGAGCCGGACTTCGGGTACTCGGATGCGTTCGTTGATCCGGGGTTCAGTGCTGATGAGTTCCTCCAAGATTGTCGTGTCTGATGTCAGCATTCACGACGAAGGCCTTCGCGCATGCGCGAAGGCCTGACGAGCACGCCACAGCGTGCAGTATGACCCAGACGCCGAGGCGAGCAGGGTGGGAAGTCAGGCCTCCACTTCACGGGCGAACGCTTTCACGTCGCTGTCAACGGCGAGAAAGAATACCCTGCCAAAGTCCAAGAACCAAATGGAGGACCCCGCAGGAAGGATCATCCGATGGTTTCGATGACATTGCCGTCCTCATCGGTGATCTCGGTACGCTCCACCTGCCACACGACACCCTCCGGAGCCATGTAGTGCCCCGCCTGCGCCTTGAGTGTGGCGGCCAGCCGCGACAGGTCCGCGGGATCGAGGGTCAGCGTGGCCTCCGCCTGGCCCACCTGGACCCCCGTCCGGTCGCCAGGCAGGAAGAGCAACTCGGCGTCAGGACTGTGGAGCAGGAACTCACGGCCGTGGGGCAGCCGGTTGTTCAGCCGCTCCCCGAGGAACCCTGCGGTCCGGGCCCCGATGCCGACAACCGTCATATTGTCCTCAGCGGCCACGTGGAGAACATCGATGAAGACCTGCCCCATCTGCGAGCCGTCCTTCTTACGGCCTTCCAAGATCTGGGACGCTGCCTGGGGATCGGCCCGCAACGAGGCACGTCTCAGGACTGTGACGCCTTTCGGATAGGCCTTGACCAGCAGCGCGAACAGTCTGCCGGCATCCCAGTTGTTGGCATCCTCCAGGTCCTCCTGCGTGAGGCCCACAAGCTGCACGAACTGGATGGTCCCGCTGGAGGTCTCGATACTGCCCAAGTCGGGATCCTCAATGAAGCCGAGGGCAGTCTGCGTGGTCTCCTCGCCCGGCACGATGGGCCCATTTGCGTCCAGGTGGTGATTCGGCGCGAACCCGTTGCCGGTGCGAGCGACATAACCTGCAAGATATTGCAGCATGTTGAGTGGCCAGGTGGGCGCCTGCCGGGCCTTCATGGCCTCGTCATCCGCGAGCCTGAAGGTCAGCTCGAAACCCCAGCCGGACACCCCGTTATCACCGGACCCCTCCTGCTGGCCGAAGAGGTCGGTCAGCCCATAGGTGACATAGTGCCAGTGCGGGCGGGGCCCAGCCGCGCGATAGACAGAGATGCCATGCAGCGGATTGCCGTCGTCAAGGAAGGCCGGGACCAGCATGTCAAAGTGAAGCGGATCGCTCTGGCCGGGGTAGACCCGTTCACAGGCCTTGGTGATGGCGTCCCACCCCGGGCTGGGGTCCGTCTGGCCCTCTCCGCCCTGGGCAAGCGTCGACTCCCGGCCAAATAGTCCCTTCAAAAATCCCACTGCGCAACCATATCGACCAGGGGTATCAGAAGGTGCCTCGCTGACAGGGCTCGGCAAGAAGCGCGCCAGATCGTGCGACGACACTCGCTGGCCTGGTACGGCGCCTGGCATGCCCAGGTCAACCGATCACTTGCCTCCGGCTTTCAAACATCTCCGGATCACCCAAGACAGGCCTTGGCGCACACTAGCCTGAGTTAGACTTCTTTCCTCATTTGCGGAAGGTACATCGCATGTCAAACGCATATGCAGTTAGATCTGTGTAATGAAGCAGCGCATCGCTCCCGTCGGCCGGGAGAAGACCCGTCACGAGATTCCAGTGATCCCCATCCTCGTGGCGCTGATCGCGATCACTCTGCTGGCTGCAATGACAACGGGAAGCTATGCGACTCCTCTGGAACAGTTGATAAGCATCTGCGTGGACCTGGCCACAGGCCAGGGAGTGGCGCAGGAGAACAGCCAAGCCCTGTACGTCCTCACTGTGATCCGGATCCCGAGGCTGCTGCTTTCCCTGATGGCGGGTGGATCCCTTGCGGTCTCTGGAGCGGCGTACCAAGGCCTGCTACGTAATCCCATGATTTCGCCCGACATCCTCGGGGTCTCTTCGGGCGCCTCCACGGGTGCGATCCTGTGCCTATTGCTGGGAGCTTCCCTCTGGGTGATGCAGGGGGTGGCCTTCGCCTTCGGGCTGGGAGCCGTGGCAATCGTCCTCCTGCTGGGACGCCTCATCGGCCGAGGCTCGTCGAAGCTCCTGGTGCTGGTGCTGGCCGGGGTTGTGATCTCGCCGATCTTCTCGGCTTTCACCAGCCTCATCAAATACATCGCCGACTCCAATGACAAGTTGCCCGCAATCGTCTTCTGGCTCATGGGCAGCTTCGCACGCTCAAGCAACTGGAACAGCCTGCTCGTACTTGCGGTGGCGATGGCGCTGGGAAGCGTACCGCTGATGCTGCTGCGGCATCGCATGAATGTGCTCTCCTTCGGTGAGGAAGAGGCTCAAACGATGGGCGTAGACGTCCGCAGGACGCGGCTGATCATCATCTGCTGCGCGACGGTCCTGACGGCAGCGACTGTGACCCTCTGCGGAAACATCGGCTGGGTCGGTCTGATCCTGCCCCATCTGATGCGCCTCATAGTCGGCCCTGATTACCGTTATCTGCTGCCAAGTTGCCTGCTTGCCGGTGGCCTGTTCATGCTGCTGGTCGACAACACGGTGCGGCTTCTGCTACCAGGCGAGATGCCGGTCGGGATCGTCACCTCCCTCATCGGGGCACCGCTGTTCATCTATCTGCTCTTCCAGGGCCGGAGGGACTGGGTGTGATGCGGCTAGAGATTCAGAACGTGTCCTGTGGATACCACGGCAAGGCTGTGGTGAAGGGGTTCAGCACCAGCATCGACTCGGGCTCTGTTCTCTGCCTGCTGGGTCCAAACGGGATCGGGAAGACGACTCTGTTCAAGGCAGTTCTCCGCCTGAACCCGATCATCACCGGAAAAGTGGTGATCGACGGCCGCGACGTCCAGGACTTCAGTGACATCGAGTTTGCGAAACTAGTGGGCTATGTGCCTCAGTCCCATGTCCCTCCCTTCTCTTTCAAAGTGGTGGATGTGGTGGCCATGGGTCGCACCGCGCATCTGAGGACCTTCGAGATGCTGGGACGGCACGACATGGAGATTGCCGCCGAGTGCCTGGACCGCCTTGAGGTCGGCCATCTCGCCAAGCGAGCCTATACCGAGCTCTCAGGGGGCGAACGGCAGCTCGTCCTGATCGCCAGGGCGCTCGCTCAGCAGCCACGATTCATCATGATGGACGAGCCGACCAGCAACCTAGACTTCGGCAACTAGGTGCGGGTGCTGCGTGTCATACGTCGCCTGGCCGCTGATGGTTATGCGGTAGTGATGACAACCCATTCCCCAGACCATGTTTTCCAGTGCAACGGCCAAGTCTCCCTGATGACCAAGGACCATCAGTATCTACATGGTTCCGCGGCTGAAGTGTTGACCCCACCGAATCTCAAGCGCGCCTATGACATCGATGTCGCGGTGTTCGAAGCCGAATACAAGGGGCATCGGCATCACTGCGTCCAGCCCATCGAAGACATCGCCCCCATACCCATCTCTGAAGAAGAAGGAAACCGGCAATGAAGAAACTATTGACCTCACTGACCGGCAGCCTGGTGACTGTCGCCCTAATCGCATCCTGCTCGCCGGCGACCCAACAGCCCACATCCTCTGACTCGGCTGCCGCGTCCTCCGCATCCGGTATCCGGATCGTCAAGGACTCGGGCGGCAAAGACGTCGAGATCCCAGCAGACGTCACGAGGGTGGCTCCCACCATTGGCGCCTTCTCAGCTGTGACAGCGATGCTGGGCGCATCGGGCAAGATCACCGCTGCCGCCACCAGTGCGCTCTCCCCACGTTTCAAAGCCACCTACCCTGACTACGAGAAGGCAAATCCCAAAGGATTCGACACCAAGAACGTCGAAGACATCATTGCTTCGGGTGCCCAGGTTGTTTACGGCCCCGACAATGTGAATGAAGAGCAGCAGGACCAGCTCAGAGGAGCAGGAATCGCCTTTGTCACTATCGACAAATTGGGCACGGTCGAGGAGATGTCTCAGGCCTTCACCATCATCGGCAACATTCTCGGAGGTGAGCATCAAAAGAAAGCGGAAGAGCTGGTCAAGCTCTACCAGGGGAACGTCGCGGACACGGCGAAACGCACTTCCTCCCTGACAGATGCGCAACGGGTTCCAGTACTTGAACTGCGCGCCGATGGTGGCGAGTACTCCACCATCAACTCAAAGGACATCAGCCACGAGTACATCGTCGCTGCAGGCGGGGTGAACGTGGCCGCTGATTTCACAGCTAATGGTCAGGGCACAGGACTTGCGGTCGGGACCGAACAGGTTGCGGCCTGGAACCCGAAGATGATCTTCACGCTCTCCCAGGAATCCAGGGATGCCATCTTGGCAGACCCTGCACTGGCCGGGGTGGACGCAGTCAAGGAGAAGAACATCCAGGTCTGCCCTGCTGGGGTCTACCTGTGGTGTGTTCGTAGCGCCGAAGGCGCCTTGGCTCCGCACTGGCTCGGCAAGATCCTGCATCCGGACCTGTTCGCCGACGTGGACATCTCAGCTGAGGTCAAGGCCTTCTACAAGGAATACGGCTACCAGGACCTGACCGATGAGGCGGTTCAGGAGATCCTTGCCGGCGAGGCCTCCTGACACAGAGCCAGCTGGGCCTGGACCACAGATCCCAGGCCCAGCTGGTTCTACTGTGCCTCTGCAGGCACCTCTGCGGAGGTGGGATGAGAGAGCCTGCGGCAGAAGACGACAGCTGCGACGCAGGAGAGCACGGGCAGACAGGCGAGGATCAGCCACGGAACGGGGGCCAGGGACTGTGGGACCTCGGCCAGCGGCAGGATGGCACCCGTCCCGGTGCTACCGAGCAGCACCGCTACCCCACCGACAGAGGCCAGCATCCCCAGGTAGCTGCCGAGCCACCTACCACCGGAGAGGTTCGCGACGATGGTGCGGGCTGCGGGCATGACGAGGATCTGCCCCAGCTGGAGGCCGATCACGAACAGCACCGAGGGAAGGAAGGCCAGCACACCCGGTAGGGGCGGCAACGCAGCGAACAGCGCCACCGCGAGGAGGCCGGCGGCCAGCAGCCCATATCCCCACCCGAGGACACGCGACGCAGGCCAGCGGGCCACCAGGCGGGTGACGGGTAGCTGCAGGGTGACGGTCAGCACAGCGGCCAGGCCGAAGAGCCATGTGATGTCTGCGCTGGGAACACCGATCCGGTCCAGTTCGACCGGGACAGCCAGGTAGAGCTGGTTATAGGTGAGCAGGTAGGTGCAGTGGATCAGTGTGAAGACCATGAAACGGCGGTTGACCAGCACCCGACCCACAGATTCACGCACCCGCGTCGGCGTTCCAATGCGGCTTCCGCTGGGGAGCCAGATGATCTGAGCCACCAGGACCAGTCCAAAAACGACGGCGGCCAGCAGGCAGGTGAGCCGGAACGGGACCACCAGCAGCACACCACCCAGGACAGGGCCGATAACGGAACCCGAGGCTGATGCCATCAGCTCGAGTCCGATGACCTCTTCCCGGGTCGCCACCCCGTCGGACTCGGCCTCACCGGCCCAGGCGACGATCGCGGACTCGACTGCAGGTGAGAACAGCGCTGCCGCAAAGCCGATGAGCACCACGCCTACCATCACCCCGAAGACCTCGTCGGCGACGGTCAGGGCCAGGAAGCCACAGATGCGGATGACACAACCGACGATGATGGCGTTCTTGATTCCGAACCGGTCTGCCAGCGCCCCACCGAGGAAGAACATGCCCTGCTGGGAGAACGTCCGCAGTCCCAGGAGCAGGCCGATGATCCACTCGGCGAGCAGGAGGTCCTTCGCAAGGTGTGCTGCGATGAACGGCACCACCAGGTAGAAACCGACGTTGAAGGCAAACTGCGTGATGATGACCAGCCGCAGCGGCGCGGGCAGAGCCATCAGCATCGCCAGCGATCCGCGGCGCCTTCTCTCTGATTCTGACGGCCCGGTCTTATCCGGAGAGCCAGTGACGCTCAGTGCCTCCCGGGAGGCTGTGGAACTCTGGGGCTGGGTGACGGATGCTGGCACGGGACTCCTGTAGAACCTGGGCGCGAGGCTCGCATGGGGGCTGGCCAGGTGCTCGGACTCGTGGAGCCGCCTCTGTCGCGAGGATCGTGCCCACCTACCGTTGCGCGTCAGTCCCGGATTCCGACCGGGTTCCCCTGTACTACCAGCCCGGCGGGACAGGCCTGTCCCGCCGGGGCAACTTTAAACTCCGCGAAACAGTTTTCACAAGTCCGTTTTCCCGGTTGGGAAATGCCGGGCGCTAATGTGGAATGCTTGGTTCATGGGTACGTCGCTGTTTGTCACCATCGCCATCATGACCGTCATCGTGGCCATCACTGCGGGGCTGTTCGCCCGGGGCCGCAACACACGGACCCTGGTGGCAGGCATCGGTTTCGCCCTGTTGCCGCTGGGCCTGCTGCTGACCGGGATGTCCGACCTGCTCGTCAGCGGCATTGAGAGCCTGATCAGCTGGGTGAACCGCACCGGCTGGACCAACACCATGAGCTGGGGAGCGGGACTGGGCGGCCTGGGTATCCTGCTGATCGTCGTCGCCCGCTTCCTGCCAGAACCCAAGCCAGGGCAGGGCCAAGACGCCGCACCCCGGGAACGGCCCGCGGTCAAGCAGCGTAAGCCGGAGCAGAAATCTGTCCCGTCCCAGCCTGCGGGACAGCCCGCACCCGGCCCGGCGCCCAAGGCCGGCAAGCCCAGCGCAGGGAAAGGGGCCTCCGGCGAGGAGGATCTCGACGAGATCGAGGCCATCCTGAAGAAACGTGGGATCGTCTGACCAGAGTCGCGCTGGCGGGGTCAAAGCCTGACAGCACTCAGCTCTGTCAGGATGATGCCGCGAGCCCCCGCCTCAAAAAGCTGATCCATCAGCAAATGAGCCCCAGAACGCGGCACGAGCACCCTCACCGCCAGCCAGCCGGGCTCGGCGAGGCGGGAGACAGTTGGGCCGTTGACCCCTGATGCCAGGCCGGTTGTGGCGGCGAGATTCTCCTGTGCGACGTTGTAGTCCATCATCAGGTAGTTCTGCGCCACCAGAACCGATTCAAGCCGGGTGCGCAGCGGCGCCAGGCCCGGCAGGTCGCCAGCCGTCTCCCGGCCGATGAGAACCGCCTCCGAGACGCAGATGGGGTCCCCGAAGACCTCAAGCCCAGCTCGTTGCAGCGTGGTGCCGGTGTCCACCACATCCGCGACCACATCGGCCACACCCAGCCGGATCGCGGACTCCACAGCCCCGTCCAGCTTGACCAGGGTCGCCTCGATGCCGTGCTCGGCAAGCCAGCGCCCGAGAAGCCCCGGATAGGAGGTGGCGATGCGCCGCCCCGCCATCTCTTCGACGCTGTGGGTGGGGCCGGCGGGAGCAGCGAACCGGAACCGGCTGCCCCCGAAGCCGAGTGACAGGAGCTCGGTGGCCCGGGCACCCGAGTCGAGGAGCATGTCGCGGCCGGTGATGCCCACGTCCAGGTGCCCCTCCCCCACATAGACGGCGATGTCGCGGGGACGCAGGTAGTAGAACTCGACATCATGGGCGCTGTCCACCAGGATCAGGTCCTTGGAGTCGGTCCGCTGCCGGTATCCGGCGGCCCGGAGCATGGTGCTGGCAGCCTCGGCCAGGGAGCCCTTGTTGGGTACGGCAATCTTCAGCATTGTGTTCTCTCCCACCGGCTCACAGGTGCCGGTAAACGTCCTCGAGGTCCAGGTCCAGGGCGATCATCATCACCTGGAGGTGATAGAGCAACTGGCTGATCTCCAGCGCAGCGTCCTCAGTGGACTCATGCTCAGCAGCCATCCAGACCTCGGCCGCCTCCTCGACCACTTTCTTACCGATGTGGTGCACTCCGGCGTCCAGGCGGGCAACGGTGGACGACCCCTCCGGACGGGTCCGGGCAGTCTCACGGAGCTGCTCGAAGAGTTGTTCGAAAGACTTCACAGCATGTAACCCTAACGGGTCACAGCTTGATGCCGAGCAGTGCATCCACGCAGGCCGCGATCTTCACGAAACCCTCCGGGTCACTGCCCCCAGACGTGAGGCTGGCAGCCGCCCAGTCGTCGACCAGGCTGAGGGCCAGCGGAGCGTCGAGATCGTTGCGCAGCGCGCGGCGCACCTCGGCGACGGTCTCCTCTGTGGGCTGGGTGGCAGGCAGGTCACGCAGGGATCGCCAGGTGGCCAGGCGATCCACCGCCCTCTCCAACAACTGCGGGCTCCACTCCCAGTCGCTGCGGTAGTGCTGGCCCAGCAGGGCCAGCCGGATGGCCATCGGGTCCGCCCCCTGCTGACGGAGCCTGCTGACCAGCTCCAGGTTACCCTTCGATTTGCTCATCTTCTCGCCGCCGAGCGCGACCATTCCGGAATGGACGTACGCCGCGGCCATCGGCGCCCCGGTCACGGCACAGGACTCGGCGGCGCACATCTCGTGATGCGGGAAGATCAGGTCGGTGCCACCACCCTGGACGTCGAAACAGGGCCCAAGGTAGTGGAGGGAGATGGCGGTGCACTCGATGTGCCATCCAGGGCGTCCCGACCCAAGCGCCGAGGTCCAGCTGGGCTCGCCGGGGCGCGCGAACCGCCACAGCAGGCAATCCAGCGGGTGGCGTTTCCCCGGGCGCTCGGGATCCCCGCCGCGTTCCGCGAAGATCTTGGCCATGCGCTCCTCGTCGTAGTGGCTGACCTCTCCGAATCCTGGTGCGCCGGCGGTGTTGAAGTACCAGTCGGGATGCTCGGGATCCTCGACCTGGTAGACCAGTCCGGTGGGCAGCAGCTTCTCGATGAGCTCCACCACGCACGGGATGGACTCGACTGCCCCCACGTAGTGGTCCGGTGGGATGACGCGCAGTGCGGCCATGTCGGACCGGAACAGCTCGGTCTGTCCCTCGGCGAGCTCCTCCCAGTCCTGACCCGTCGCATCGGCCCGCTCCAGCAACGGATCATCCACGTCCGTGACGTTCTGGACATACCTCACCGGCAGGCCGAGATCCCGCCAGGCCCGGTTCACCAGGTCGAAGGTGACGTAGGTGTTGGCGTGCCCCAGGTGCGTGGCGTCATAAGGGGTTATTCCGCACACATACATGCGGGCGGGCCCCTCGACGGGGTCGACGGGGATCGTCCGGGCCGAGGAAGAGTCGTGCAGCCGGAGCTGTCTGGGTACATCCTGCGACGGCGGAATGCTGGGAATCTCGACGGGGGCCCACGAATACATGGCTACAAAACTACTGCCTGCCGTTGATCCCCGCAGCTGAAAGCCTGGTAAACGAGCGGATCAGAACAGGGGCGCCCGGTAGCCGTTGCTGCGAGGACAGATGTGGCCAGCTGCGTGGACCGGCTGGGAGCAGAACGGGCAGCTCGGGTCGCAGGAGGCAACGATCAAGCGCGCCCGGGCCGCGAACTGCCTGGCCATGGATGGATAGAGCCAGATCTGGACGAGAGCATCGGCTCCCGCGGCCCCAGGCTCCTGATCCCCTGGGTAAAACTCCAGCTGCACGGCCCCCCGGCCGGTATCCAGGGCCCAGCCGATGGCACCGACGGTGAACAGCACATCGACGGGGGCGTCCAGCGGCCCAAGCTCGGGATCGGTCTGGGGCGGCTCCCCAAGCCACCCGAGGGCCATCGCCTCCCGCAGCAGCGACTCGATCCGCCGCGCGATGGAGAGCACCGCGTCGCGGCGGATCTCGACGGCCACCATCCGGCTCCCCTGACGCACCTGGATGATGAATCTGCGCTCCCCGGCAGGACCGAGGGCACCGACGACCACACGATCGGGGTGGGGGAACTCGTACATCATTTACCCCAGCCTACGGCCAGAGACGTCTTCCCGCACCGAGAGCTAGAGTGACCCGGGATTGTCTGAATCATGACTGATCGAGAAGGAGTAGGGAATGGATTGGCTGGAAGCCATAGTGCTGGGGGTTGTGCAAGGACTGACGGAGTTCCTCCCGATCTCCTCCAGCGCCCATATCTCCATCTTCGGTCAGCTGTTCTTCAACGGTTCGGATCCGGGCTCGGCCTTCACCGCGGTGACCCAGCTGGGCACTGAGACCGCAGTGCTGCTCTACTTCCGCAAGGACATCATCCGGATCATCTCCAGGTGGTTCGGGTCGCTGACCGGCAAGGTAGCCCGCTCCGACCCAGACGCTCGTATGGGCTGGCTCGTGATCGTCGGGTCGATCCCCATCGTCTTGCTGGGGGTGCTGTTCGAGCACGCCATCGACACGCACCTGCGCAACCTCTGGGTCACCGTCATCATGCTCGTCGGTATCGGTGTCGTGCTCCTGCTTGCCGACAAGATCGCCGAGCACAACCAGCGCCAGCTGGACCAGCTCACCTGGCCCCACGGCCTGTGGTTCGGCCTGGCCCAGGCATGCGCCCTGATTCCCGGGGTGTCCCGCTCGGGCGCGACCATCTCCGGCGGGCTGCTCATGGGCTACACCCGCGAGGCCGCAGCCCGCTACTCCTTCCTGCTGGCAATCCCAGCGGTGTTCGGCTCAGGCCTGTACAAGCTGAAGGACATCGGGAGCGCAGGAGAGCAGATCTCGTGGGGGCCGGTGGCCGTGGCGACCGTGATCGCTTTCGCGATCGGATACGCCGTCATCGCCTGGCTGCTGAAGTTCATCTCCACGCACACTTTCCGTGGTTTCGTCTACTACCGCTGGGGGCTCGCGGTCGTTGTCGCGGCTCTGTTGCTCACCGGCGTGCTTCAAGCATCCTAAGGAGAGGCAGACTTAGACTGCACGGATGGAACATCGGGCACTCGGCGGATCTGGGCTGCACGTCTCCAGGGTCGGCCTGGGGACGATGGCCTGGGGACGGGATGTCGAGTGGCCGGTGGTCCGTGAGCTTGTCCATGACTTCGTCGAGGCCGGTGGAAATCTGATCGACACTGCCCCCGCCTACGGCGGCGGGGTGGCGGAGCAGATGATCGGGAAACTGCTGGCCACGGGCATTCCCCGTGATTCCCTGGCCATCGCGACCAAGGCCGGCTTCATCATCAGGAATGGCAGGCGGATCATAGACACCTCCCGCGCGGCCCTTCTGAACGACCTCGAGGGTTCGCTGCGCAGGCTCCGCACCGACCATGTTGACCTGTGGCAGGTGCATGCCTGGGGCCAGGCCCCGATCGAGGAGACCCTCTCCGCCTTGGACTCGGCCGTCTCGCGTGGCCTGGCCCGCTACGCCGGCGTGAGCAATTTCGTCGGCTGGCAGACCGCGACGGCCGCCACCTGGCAGGAGGCGATGGCGGGACGTACGAAACTGGCCTCGGTGCAGGTGGAGTATTCGCTGCTGGCCCGGCGCGCGGAGGTGGAGGTCATCGGCGCGGCCCAGTACCACAGCATGGGCCTGCTGGCCTGGTCCGCGATGGGAAGGGGAGCCCTGACGGGCCGGTACCGCCGGGGTGTCCCCAAGGACTCCCGAGCAGCCTCCGAGCACTTCGGCTGGTTCCTGGAACCGTACCTCCAGCCCCGGAGCCGGGCCGTCATCGACGCCGTCGCAAAGGCCGCCGACGGCCTGGTCCTGACTCCCGCCCAGGTGGCGCTGATGTGGGTCCGTGACGCACCGCAGGTGGCAAGCGCCCTGGTGGGCCCCAGAACCCCAGAGCACCTGGCAGAGCTGCTCGACGCCGAGACCAAGCGGCTAGTCCCGCCCATCATCGCTGCCCTCGACGACATCTCGGGCGGCCCGAACCAGTTCCGGGCCATCGACTGAGCTGGCCACCCGTATTGGTTGCGGCTCCAGCGGCCAGCCTGCTATCGTTTCTGGTCGCGCCCACACAGTGGGGGCAGGTCCGGGTGGCGGAATAGGTAGACGCGCTAGCTTGAGGTGCTAGTGCCCGTTTTAGGGCGTGGAGGTTCAAGTCCTCTCTCGGACACAATGTGAAGTCTCGGGACATGGTTAACGGGTGTCTCGGGGCTTTGTTTACGTTTTGGGGTGGGGGGTGGTGTTGTGGGGTTGGTAGTCGCGGGTGGTGTCGATGGTGAGTTCGCGCAGGATTTCTCCGGTGGTGGTGTTGATGATGGTGACGTCGAGGTCGTGGATGAGTATGAAAGGTCCGCCTGAGCATCAGGCGGACCCTTGCACTAGCGGCAGTGACGCCCAGCCCACCAGATCAGTACGCCGGCGGCAGCAGCGATGATGGCCACCATCACTAGATCCGGGATGCCCGCACTCCACGCCTGGAGCTGGTTCTCCAGGCCGGCCTGCTGCCGGGCGTCGAGCAGCCCACCGATCGCAGCCGTCGCATCCGTGGCCAGGAACAACACACCAAGGCCGGTCAGCAGCAGTCCGCTGGCCAGCGCCCACCAGCTGGTCCGCAGCGGACCCAGCCGGAGCTCACGCGGCTGGAGCCGGCGGCTGAGGCCAAGACCATCCCAGAACCAAGCAAGCACGAGCAGCGGAGCCACCATGCCCGCCCCGAAACAGGCCAGCAGCAGCGCGCCATACAACGGGGAGCCACCGATCGCGGCCAAAGTCAGGACGGCCCCCAGCAGCGGCCCGGTACACGCCCCGGCCAGCCCGTAGACCGCGCCCATGACGACCACCGCGGCGGTGTCCGTGCCACGTGCCGGGCCACGCAGCCCTGGCAGGGGGAGCTGGACTCCGAGCATGGTGATGACGCCGAGAACGATCAGCACCACTGTCCCGCCGATGGTCAGGAGATGCCGCTGCGTGGTCAACAGACCACCCAGGGCCCCGGCCCCCAGACCGAGGGGGACGAGCGTCAGCAGCAATCCGAGATAGAACATCCCGGTGCGCACCACGAGCAGACGTCTCTGGTCGCCGAAAGCGTAGGCGAAGAAGGACGGCAGCAGCATCGCGGCGCACGGGCTGAGCAGGGCCGCGAGCCCTCCGAGGAATGCTCCGGCGAAACCGACTCCCATCAGCTGGCCTTCGCCTTCTCCTGCGCGATGATCTGCTGGAATACCTCCAGAGGCTGGGCTCCGGACACCGGCCGGGTGCCGACAAAGAAGAACGGGGTTCCGTTGATCCCCATCTGCCGGGCCTCGTCGGATTCCCTCCTGACCGCGGCGCGGGTCTCCTCTAAACGATAGGCCGTCTCGAAGGCAGTCATGTCGGGCACCCCCACCTGCCTGGCGACCTCCAGCACGAGATCATCCTTCACATCGGGATGTCCCTGGTTGGGCAGGCGCCTGTAGAGGGCCTCCTGGAACTCCCAGAACAGGCCCTGCGCCCCAGCCGCCCTGGCTCCGGCGGCCGCCGCCACGGAGTCGTCACCGAAGATCGCGAGATCACGGAACTCGACCCGCAGGGTGCCGTCGTCGATCAACGGCTGCAGCTTCGGGAGCGTGTCCTCCGCGAACACAGAGCAGAACGGGCACCGGTAGTCGGCATACTCGATCATCACGACAGGGGCATCCACACGGCCCCTCGCCATCGGGTCCCCCTCCTGCCGCCTCGCGAGCCTGGCTATCTGGGAGTCCTGCTCCGTGTTCTGGGATGCCCCCGCTGCCGACTGGCTTGCCGCAGCATCCCTGTCCCCCGCCCCGGCGGTCACGGTGACCGTGCTGGCAGCCTGCGGCCCACCGCCCTGCGTGTTCTGACTCATCACTCCCAGGCAGAACACCAGGGCCACAGCCAGAACCCCCGTCGCGATCTGCCATGGACGGGCTCCCGGCCCCGGTTGCTGCTTATCATTCACTGTTGTCTCCCCTCCAAGCCGCCCAAGAGACTACGGTGTGTACGCCTTTAATCCCAAGTACGTCTTACGCACTTTTCTGGGAGCCAGAGAGAGTAAGCTAGAGCGTCCATCCCAGAAGTGAGGACCAACACCCTTGACCACTTCCCGAGGCGATCTCCAACACGAAATCGCGCTGGAACAGGCGCATGTTGACCGGGTTTACAAACACCTAGCGGCTTCCACGGCCAGCGCCCGGACGCTCGCCCGCAGCGGCGCGGAAATCTATCAGTCCGACCGGGGCGACTATCTGCGTGAGGAGTCCGGGACCGCGCTCTTCGAGCGTGACGCCTTCGCCTATCAGGCAGCCAAACGCCTCGCCATCCTCGACGCGGAACACGAGGGACTTGTCTTCGGCCGTCTCGACCTGGGCTTCCCGGAGACCCGCTACATCGGCCGTCTCGGGGTCCGTGACTCCGAGTATGAGCCGCTGGTGATCGACTGGCGCGCACCCGCCGCCGAGCCCTTCTACCGCGCCACCCAGGTCAACCCCATGAATGTGATCCGGCGGCGGGTGTTGCGCTGCCGCGACGACAAGGTCATCGGTCTGGAGGACGATCTGCTCGACACCAGTGCCGAGACGGATCTCCCGATCCTCGGGGAAGGCGCTCTGATGGCCTCCCTCACCCGCGCCAGGGGCCGCACCATGCGGGACATCGTCGCCACCATCCAGGCCGAGCAGGACGAGGCGATCCGCGCCCCCTACCAAGGGGTCACGATCATCGGCGGCGGCCCCGGCACTGGTAAGACTGTCGTCGCGCTGCACCGCGCGGCCTTCCTGCTGTACACCAACCGCGCCCGGCTAGAGAAGGGCGGGGTGCTCGTGGTGGGTCCCAGCTCGGTGTTCATGAACTACATCGAGCGAGTGCTTCCCAGCCTTGGGGAGGATTCGGTGACGCTGCGTGCCATCGGGGCTGTTGCCGCGGATGTGCTGGGCATGGCCTCGGAACGAGTCGACGCGGCTCCAGCGGCCTCCCTGAAGGGGTCGCTGCGGATGCTCAAGGTGCTTCGCCGCCTGGTGCGCCGCCCCCCCACCCCTGCCCCGGAGGACCTGAGGGTGACTCTCAAGGGCGAGGTCCTGAAACTGGGGGCGGTGGAGTTGGCAGGCATCCGCGAGTCGGTGCTGTCGAGCTATAAGATGAACCGTGGGCGGACGGCTGCGGCCACAGCGGTGGCGCGGGCGCTCGCGGGGAAGCTCACCGTCGACGTGGACCTGTCACCCGAGGAGATCGACGAGCGGATCCGCGACCACCAGGCATTCCGGGACTTCATGGACGCCTGGTGGCCAATGCTCGGCGCCCCCTCGGTACTGGCCCGTCTGGCGGACCGGGATCTGCTTGAAGAGCTGGCACCCCACCTGAGCGCCCAGGAGAAGGACCAGCTGGCGGAGTCCTACCAGTGGCTGCAGACCGGTGATCTGGAGATCACGGGCTGGTCAGTGGCGGACATCGCCCTGCTGGACGAGTTGCTGGAGATGCTCGGGCCGGTTCCCGCTGACAGGCAGGAGGACCCGGTCTTCATCGACTTCGGTGATGTCTCCGAGCTGGTCACCACCTCCGATCTGTTGCGCCGCGACCATGCCGCCGACCCCGACGAGGACCCGCAGGTCACCTATGCGCACATCCTCGTCGACGAGGCTCAGGACATCACCCCCATGCAATGGCGGATGCTGCGGCGGCGCGGCCCTCAGGCATCCTGGACGCTCGTCGGCGACCCAGCCCAGAGCTCCTACCCGGACACTGCCGAAGCGGAGCGGGCCATCACGGACCTGGTGGGGCGAGCCCCGCTACGACGTTTCACGCTCTCGACGAATTACCGCTCCCCCGCCGAGGTCTTCGAGCTGGCATCGAAGGTCATCACCCAGGTCTTCCCCGGGGCCGAGCTGCCCCGGGCGGTGCGCAGCACAGGGCTTGTCCCGAAGCTGAAGCAGACCAGCGAGGCGGAGCTGGACCAGGCCATCGTGGCACAGGCCCTCGATCTGGCAGGCCAGGTCAGCGGCACCGTGGGCATAGTCGTCCCGCCGTCGCGGCTGAACACGGTGACACGCCTTGCCATGTCGGACCCACGCCTGGTGGCACTGGAGGAGCGGCTGATCGTGGTCACCGCGTTGCAGGCAAAGGGGTTGGAGTACGACGGCGTCCTGGTGGTGGCTCCCGATGAGATCGTCGCCGAGGCCCCGGGCGGGGAACGGGTCCTCTACGTCGCCCTAACTCGCGCCACCCAGCGGATGACGGTCCTGGACGCGGGCACCTCACAGTGGCGGACGGCCCTCACCTGATCGCTCACCCCAGCCGATGGCATCCAGGACCTCCGAGGTGGCCTTCCAGCGGTTCTGGGTGAAGAACTGCAGGCCTGGCGCTCCGGCCTCCAGGAGTTCCCGGCAGAGCCTGACGGCGCGAGCCAGACCGATGCTGCGCACCTCCGCGGGATCCCTGGCGGCCCGCAGGGCGGCGACGAAATCCTCCGGCAGCGAGCAGTCGGCCAGCGCCGCGAACCTCTCGATCTGCGTGATAACCGTCAGCGGCGCGATACCGGCGATGACGGGAATGGCGCAGCCGCGCTCACGGACCCGCTCCACCAGTTCCACATAGCGGTGTGACTCGAAGAACAGCTGGGTGATGGCGTAGTCCGCTCCCGCTGCCGCCTTCTCCACGACGATCCGGGCGTCCAGCTCGGGGTCGTTGTCAGGCTGGTGGACGTTCGGGAAGGCGGCCACGCCGACGCAGAAGTCACCGTGCTCCTTGATGAGCCGCACCAGCTCCGTCGCATTGGCAAGGCCTTCGGGATGCCGTTCCCATGGCTGCTGCGGGCCGCCGGGCATGTCGCCGCGGATGGCGAGGATATCGCGGACTCCGGCCTGCGCGAAGGAGTCCAGGGTGCGCAGCAGATCGGTCTTCGACTGCGAGACGCAGGTCAGGTGGCCGACGACGGTTGCGTGCCGGGCGGCGCCGAGCGCCGCCGTGGCCGCCACCGTGCGGTCGCGGGTGGAGCCGGATGCCCCGTAGGTAACCGACAGGAACGCCGGCCGGAACCGGGTGAGTTTCGCCACGGAGGCGTCGAAGCGCGGCTGCTCATCCGGGGTGCGGGGCGGGAAGAACTCGAAGCTCAGCAGGGGGGATGTGGCGCGGTCGAGCAGCTCGGCGACAGTCGGAGGCATGGTGACAAGGATATTGTGGTTCGCATGCCGACCCCGTCCGTCCACGATCCGATAAGCCCGGCCTTCGTCTCGGCGGTGGGAGACGCATTGACCGGCTTTCTCGACGAGCAAGCCGGGCTCGCCGCACACACCGGCGCCACCGCGATGCTGGGAGCAGCCCGCACCTGTGTGATGGGTGGGAAGCGGCTGCGTCCCGCCTTCTGCTACTGGGGGTACGTGGCAGCCGCCGGGCGACCCGCCGATCCGGCTCCCCTAATGCGGGTGGCGGCCTCGCTGGACCTGCTCCATGCCTCCCTCCTGGTCCATGACGACCTGATCGATGGCTCCGACACCCGGCGGGGTGCGCCGTCGGCCCACCGGCGTCTCGAGAAGCTTCTCCCGGGCCCGGACGCTTCCCACTTCGGCGAGGCCGCCGCGATCCTGCTGGGTGATCTCCTGTTCTCCTGGGGCGCGGAGATGTTCGAGAGCGCAGGTCTGTCACCGGAGGCGTCGCGCCGGGCCGCGCCGGTGCTGGCGACGATGCGCAGCGAGGTGTTGCTCGGCCAGTACCTCGACGTCGCCGCCGCCTTCGGGGTCACCGACCGGTCCACCCCCCAGGCGCAGGCAGAGACCGCAGAGCGAGTGCTGGAGTTCAAGTCCGCCCGTTACTCAGTGCGCCGTCCCGCTGAGCTGGGGGCCCTGCTGGGCGACGCCCCGGCCAGGCTGCTGACCGCGCTCGGGACCTATGGGTCCCTGGTAGGCCGCGCCTTCCAGCTCCGCGACGACCTGCTCGGTGTGTTCGGCGACCCCGCAGTCACGGGGAAACCGGCGGGTGACGACATCCGTGAGGGCAAGCGCACCGTCCTGGTGCTGCAGGCCCTGGAGAGAGGCGACACCACCCAGCGCCGTGTTCTCACCTCCCTCCTCGGGTCCCCCGGGCTCGGTGAAGAGGACCTTGCCACAGCGCGTGGAATTATTGAGGCGACCGGAGCACGAAGTTCCTGCGAGGAACTCATAGCCAGCTCCACGACCAAAGCCCTGACAGCTCTAGGAGGAATCGATATGAATACTGAGGGATATTCGGCCCTCGTCAAACTCGCAGAACTGGCCACCGACCGTGACCGCTGAGCTACTGGGCCTGACCGCCGACCAGGTGGCTGAGCGGGTCAGGGAGGGAAAAGTCAATACCTTACCGGAACGTTCCGGGCGCACCACCTGGCAGATCGTGCGCGACAACGTTTTCACGCGCGTCAACGTCATGCTGGCGATACTGTTCGTGATCGTCGGCGCGACGGGACAGCTAGCCCAGGGCGCGTTCGCGCTTCTAATCGTCGCCAACTCGATCATCGGCATGATCCAGGAGCTGCGGGCCAAACGCACCCTGGACAGCCTGGCGGTGATCGGTGAGGCGCATCCGGTCGTGTTGCGTGACGGCAAGCGGGTGTCCCTGCCGCGCGACCAGGTGGTCGCCGACGATCTCATCGCGTTGGCCCCCGGCGACCAGGTGGTCGTCGACGGCAAGGTGGTGGCCGCGGAGTACCTGGAGGTCGATGAGTCGATGCTGACCGGCGAGGCCGATCCAGTGGCCAAGTCGATGGGCGACGAACTGATGTCAGGCGCGTTCGTCGTCTCTGGTTCCGGGGTGTACCGGGCCACGAAGGTCGGTGCCGAGGCCTATGCCGCGCAGCTGACCGCGCAGGCAGCCAAATTCACGCTGGTCAACTCCGAGCTCCGGGCGGGCATCGACCGCATCCTGAAGTTCGTCACCTGGCTGCTGATCCCCGCTGGCCTGCTGACCATCTGGGTGCAGGCCCACCAGCCCGGCGCCACCTGGCAGGAATCGGCGCTGCGGATGGTCGCAGCACTGGTCCCGATGATCCCCGAGGGCTTGGTACTGCTCACGTCGATGGCCTTCGCGCTGGGCGTGATCCGCCTCGGGCGCCGCAAGTGCCTGGTGCAGGAGCTGCCCGCCATCGAGGGCCTGGCGCGGGTCAGCGTGGTGTGCGCGGACAAGACCGGCACCCTGACCCAGAACGCCATGACCCTCGGCGAGGTGATCCCCCTGGCCGGGCAGGAGGCTGAGATCTCCGAGGTGCTGTCCCAGCTCGTCGCGGCCGATCCCACGCCGAACGCCTCCATGACCGCCATCGCGGCCTCCCACCCGGCAGCCAGGACCCCCTGGCCGGTGACGGCCCGGGCGCCGTTCACCTCGGCGAAGAAATGGTCGGGTGTCTCCTTCGAGGCGCACGGCAACTGGGTACTGGGCGCCCCCGACGTGCTCGCCCCCGCGGATGTGGCGGCACGAGCGGAGGAGATCGGCTCGACGGGACGGCGGGTGCTGCTGCTGGCGCGCGCATCGGAGAGCGTGACCTCCCCGGCCGCCCCCGGAGCCGTCGAACCGGTCGCGCTGCTGGTGCTGGATCAGCTGGTCCGCCCCGATGCCGCCGACACCCTCGCCTACTTCAACGACCAGCAGGTAGCGGTGAAGGTGATCTCCGGCGACAATGCTGCCTCCGTCGGGGCCGTCACCCGGTCACTGGGGGTCTCGGTGGCGGAGGCCGTCGACGCCCGCACCCTGCCGGCGGAGGGCGAGGAGTTCACCGAGAAGGTGGCCGGAGCCGATGTGTTCGGGCGGGTCACCCCGCAGCAGAAGCGGGCCATGGTCTCCGCCCTGCAGTCCCGGGGACACACCGTCGCCATGACCGGGGACGGCGTCAATGATGTTCTGGCGCTCAAGGACGCCGACCTGGGGGTCGCGATGGGTTCCGGTTCCCCCGCCACCCGGGCGGTCGCGCAGATCGTGCTGCTGGACGACCGGTTTGCCACCCTCCCGCACGTGGTCGCCGAGGGCCGCCGCGTGATCGGCAACATCGAGCGGGTCGCGAAACTGTTCCTGAGCAAGACCGTCTACGCCGTCTTCCTGGCCCTGGTGATCGGGCTGATGGGGCTGCCAAATCCCTTCTTGCCACTCCAGATGACCGTGGTGGGCTGGTTCACCATCGGGATCCCCGCCTTCCTGCTGTCGCTGGCGCCCAACAAGGAGCGCGCCCGGCCCGGTTTCGTGCGCCGGGTGCTGTCGCTGGCCGTGCCGTCAGGCGTCATCATCGGCGCGGTGGCGACGGTCACCTACGTCGCAACCCGCGGCTTCGGGGAGGTCTCGTCCGCGGTGCAGGCGCAGGCCTCCACCGCAACCCTGGCGGCGTTGATCATCACGGCCATCTGGGTGCTCGCCGTGGTCGCGAGGCCGTGGGTGTGGTGGCGGCTAGGCTTGGTGCTCTTCGCCTACGGCTTCTACCTCGCCATGTTCCTGGCGCCGTGGCCGTGGCTCCGGGAGCAGCTGTCACTCGATACCACCAACCCCTCAGCGCTCCTGTTCGGGATCGTAGCCGGGCTGGTCGGCGCAGCCCTGGTGGAGGTCTCCTGGTGGCTCACCGCGAAGCACCGGGGCGAGCCCACCCGGATCTGGCGTGGCACTTCCGAGGACTGACAGCCCCGACAGCAGGCCGTGACGCCACCAGGCCAGGTCGTGGCCGCCGCGGAACTCCCCGGCTGCCACCAGCAGCCCGGCCTGCGCCGCGATACTGGCCAGCCTCCGCGCCCCGTGGATCAGCCCCCTCTCCTCGGTGCCAGCCTGGACCACCAGCGGCACCCTCAGGGTCTTAGATCCCGACGCCAGGGAACGCAGCAGCGTGCCCTCCGCTTCGGGGTCCGGAATCAGATCGCCCGCGAACCACAGTGATGGTGACTGCGCGATCACCGCGGACACCAGGCCGGGGCAATGGGTTGCGAGTTCGACGCAGGCCAGTCCTCCAAATGACTGTCCGGCCACGATGACCTCGCCACTACCGCCGCCGAGTTCCCGGGCCCGTTCGACCAGCGGGGCACAGCCGTCGGCCGTGGTCAGGAAGGCCGCGCGCTGCTCACCCTCACCCGTGTCGACGGCGACGACGGTGTGGCCGTAACCGGCTGCCCGTAGGGCGGAGGCCACCCCGGCCGCGCGCCACCGCCGTCCGTCGAACAGCACCAGGGTCCGCTCATCCCCCGGCAGCACCGCGAAAATCCCATCGCCCAGACGCCACCGTTCCTCGGCCTCCCCCGCCGGCGCCCAGGGCATGGATCTGAAATCAGGCCCATACCACACCGACTGCTCCCGCAGATCGAATGATGGCAGCACAGCGGGATTGAGCGGGTCCCGCTGCCCCTCACGATGCACCTGAAACCAGTCCTCGCGCGTGGCGCCGGCATCGCGCGGCACCTGATCTGCACGCCAGTACCGGTAGGAGTAGCAGCCGTCGGCGGGAAGCCACCAGGAGAGCGTCTGCACCCCTGAGCTCCCCACTGGGATCATGACAGCCGGGTCCAGCGCGGTGCGGATCGCATCGGTCAGGCTGTTGACGTGCACCATCACCTCACGCCCGGCGGGTTCGTGGGCGACGAACGTCACCTCCACCATCGCCACCCCGTCGATGACTCGCCGGCCACCGGTGACCGGTGAGTCGCCCAGCCGCTCCCGTAGCGCACGGCCCGGGGTCTCCTCGATGGCCCACGCCAGCCAGCCTGGCGTGGCAGCATGTGGTGCGCCCGTGGCGGCCAGAGGCGTCGGGAGCAGCTGCCCACTCATCGCGGCACCACCATCGGGGTTCCGGTGACCGGGTCAGCTGTCACCAGCACTGGGAGCCCGAAGACGTCCTCGACCAGCTCGGCTGTCAGCACCTCTCCGGGTGCCCCAGATCTCACGATCGCCCCCTGTTTCATGACCACCAAGTTGGTGGCGAACCGGGCAGCCTGGTTCAGGTCGTGCACCACCACGACCACGGTGCGGCCCTCGTCGCGGAGCCTGCGCACCAGTCTCAGAACCTCGTACTGATGGGAGATGTCCAGGAAGGTGGTGGGTTCGTCGAGTAGCAGCAGAGAAGTCTCCTGCGCCAGCACCGTGGCCAGCCACACTCGTTGCAGCTGCCCACCGGACAGCTCATCCACCGCAGCGTCCTGGAGACCGACAAGACCCGTCACCTCCAGGGCAGTGGCCACGGCCTGTTCGTCGGCGGGCGACCACCTGGACCAGAACCGCTGATGCGCGAACCGTCCCCGGCTGACCATGTCCAGCACCTTGATCCCCGGGGGAACCGACTGGCGCTGCGGCAGGAAACCGAGTTGCCTGGCGACGGCGGTGGTGCGCAGCTGGTGGATGTCGGTTCCGGCCAGGTATACGTGCCCGGCCTTGGGTGCCAGGATCCGTGCCAGCGCCTTCAGCAGCGTCGACTTGCCGCATCCGTTGGGGCCGACGAGCATCGTCAGCTCACCCTCGGGCACATCCAGCGTGATGTCCTCGATCACGACCTTGCGGTCATAGCCGAGCCGCACCGCTGACGCGGCGAGCGGAAAGTCCGAGGCTGTCTCAGTCATCTCTTCCTCTCCTGTCCGTTCAACAGCAACAACAGGTACCCGCCACCCAGCAGGCCGGCCGTCACCCCGACCGGGAGCTGTAGGCCGTTGGGCAGGTTCGCCCCGATCAGGTCCGCCAGCACCAGCAGCGCGGCACCCGTCCCCGCCGCCACCCCGGCGGGAGCGGTCGGCCCCCTGAGGAGGCGGCGCGCCACGTGCGGTCCGGCGAGCGCGACGAAAGAGACCGGGCCAGCCACCGCGACGGCAGCCGCGGTGAGCGCGACACCGGTGGAGGTCGCCACCCACTGCGTGAACCGGCGAGAGACCCCGAGCCCAGCGGCGAAGTCCTCACCCGGCGCGGCTGCGTCAAGATGCCGCGAGATCACCAGCGCAAGAGGCAGGATCACTACGAACAGCACGGCGCCGACGACCGCATGGCTCCAGTTGCGCGCGTTGAGGGTGCCGGTCAGCCACAGCCGCGCGGAGGTGGCGGAGTCGCTGTCGGCGCGGGTCAGGAGAAGCACCGTCACGGGCTGGATCAGCGACGCGACCCCTAGGCCGATGAGAACGAGCCGGTTGCCGCCGCCGAAGCCACGCGGCGACAGCGCCCAGGTGAGCAGCGCCGCCCCCAGGCAACCGATGGCCGCTCCCAGGGCTGTGCCCCACCCGAAGGACCCGAAGATGATGACGGAGGCCACGGCTCCCAGGCCGGCCCCGCCGGTCAGACCGATGATCTCCGGCGACCCGAGGGCATTGCGCGACAGCGACTGGAAGAGGCAGCCCGACGCGCCGAGGCATGCGCCCACCGCCAGCCCGGTGACGGCCCGGGGCATCCGGAACTCCCACAGCAGGAGCATGTCCGCACGCTGCCCCACCCCGAGCAGCGCCGACCAGAACTCGCCCGGGGTCATGTTCACCGACCCGGACAGCAGCTCGAGGATCGCTCCCGCCAGGGCGACGGCCCAGACCAGGACCGCCACCAGCCAGGTGCGTGACCGGAAACGAAAACTCACCGGCCCGCACCGCACTGACCTGACCTCAAGACTCACAGCTGCACCAGCCTCCGGGCCCGGGCCAACGCGATGAACAGGGGAGCTCCCAGCAGGGCGCACATCAAAGCTGCCTGCACCTCAGCCGGTGGATTGACCACCCGGCCCAGCACGTCGGCGGCCAGCAACGTCACTCCCCCCAGGAGGGCCGAGAGCCAGATCAGCACGCGATGACGGGGACCGGCGATCAGCCGCGCGGCAAAGGGGGCCATCAGCCCGAGGAAGGAGATGGGACCAACCAGGGCGGTCGCAGCGGCGCAGAGCACGAGGCAGGTGGCAGCCACCAGGCCCCGGGCCCGTCCCGCCGAGACACCGAGCCCCCGGGCAAACTCCTCACCCAGGGCGAGGGCGTCCAGGGACCTGGAGAGCAGCAGCGCCGCCAGCAGCCCAAGTCCTGACAGCGCCGCGGCGGCGGCCACCAGATCCAGTGGCCGCGGCATCACGGCACCCGCATCCCAGAAGCGGAACTCGTCGTAGATCCTCGGGTCGCTGAGCAGCATGAACGTCGTGATGGCGGAGACAACAGCGCTCCACGCAGCGCCCACCAGCACGATACGGACCGGATCGTGGCGTCCCCGCCAGGCGCCCGACGCACCTGTGACCACCAGGCCACTGATGAGAGCCCCGGCCAGGGAGACGAGCATCAGCAGGGCGATCGGCAAGGACCGGGCGATCCCCAGGCCGATGGCGACGGCGCAGGCAGCCCCAGCATTGACCCCAAGCAGGCCCGGCTCAGCGATCGGGTTACGGGTCAGCGCCTGCACCAGCACCCCGGCTATCCCAAGGGCCGCTCCCGCGACGAGCGCGATCAGCGTCCTGGACCCGCGCATTCCCAGCACGATAAGGCGGTGCTCACCGGTGCCACCACCGGAGAGCACCGCGATCACCTGATCGGATGGCACAGAGCCCGACCCGAACAGGAACGATGCCAGGACCAGGCAGGGCAGCAGAACCGCCAGCCCAAGCAGCGCCCAGATGGGCCGGCTCACTGGGTGTAGGCCGCTGCCAGGGTCTCGGCCATCGCTAATGCGCTGTAGTAGTCCAGTTTGAAGCTGGAGACGCCGAGCGGCACCAGCTTCCCGCTGCTGACGGCCTTGGTGGTGTTGTAGTTGGAGTCGGCCTTCAGCTTCTCCACGGTCTTGTCGTCCGCAGAGACGAGCAGCAGGGTGTCGGAGGTCAGGGCCTGGATGCTCTGCTCCACGGAGGCGAACACGAAGTCCCCGCGGTTCGCCCCCTCCGCGCCGCTGCTCTCTGGCGGGTCAGCGAGCTGGAATCCGAAGGCTGAGAAGATCTCGTCGTGCGGTCCACCGGGCTTCGCGAAGGACAACCCCTTGGTGGGCGTGTAGACGATCGCCTGGACTTTGTCGGTCGGCACCCCGGTCATGCCGGCCTTGAGCTCGGTGACCTTGGAGTTGAACCCCTTGATGAGCTCATCGGCCTTCGCCTGCGTGCCGGTCACGTCCGCGACCTGTTTGGTCACCTTTTGCCAGCTCTCGGAGTTGTAGTTGATGGCGACGGTGGGCGCGATCTTGGACAGCGATTCATATTGGTCCTTGGTGCTGTCGCCGCCGGTGGACGCGATGATGATCAGGTCCGGCTTCTCGGCGGTCACGGCCTCGATGTTGAGTTCGCTGTTCGTGTAGAGGGCCTTGACACCGCGCTCCTTGGCGACCTGGGACCAATGGGTGAAGAAACCGGAATCGTCAAAGCCCTCGGCGCCTGGTTTCGATGCGCCGGATCCGACGACGGGGGCATCAAGGGCTAACAGGGTGCCGGTCAGCACCACGGAGGTGGACACTATTCGCTTTGGGGTGCCACTGATGGTGGTCTCCCCGAGGTCGTGGGTGATGGTGCGGGTGGCCTCCGCGGACGGGGAGGCATTGCCGCCCTCAGACCCGGAGCCGCCACCAGGAGCACACCCCGCCAGGCCCAAGACCAGCAGCGCTGAGGCTAGGCCTGAGAATGTCCGCCTGGTTATCGAGTTGAATCGCGTATTGGTCACGTGAGAACTCTTTTCTGTTTGAAACAGCTTAGGTAGGCCTCACATTAACAGCAGCCGGCCGGCGTCCCGGGGAGATTTCACGAGGCACGTCTCCAAGCCCGGTGAAGCTCGCCGGGCGTTTTCACGCCATCACGGAGAAACGCAGGTACTCATCGGCGGCCGGGTCCTCCCGCCATGCCTGGCGCAGAATCTCGTCCACCTCTTCCAGCTCCTCGAACGACTCGCCCCCGGTCAGCCAGACCCGGCGGACCCCAGCCGCCACGAGAGAGGCGACCGACGCCACGCCGAGATCCCCGGCAGCGAACCAGGGCAGCGACTCCGCCCGCAGCGGCGGCTGCGAAGCCACCGCGGCCTGCACTAGCTGGGCATCTGGGCGGGTTCCTGGCACAACCAGGAACTGAAGAGCCTCGTCCGGCCCGGTGACTTCATCCACGTCCTGAACCACATGTCCCAGCAGCGCCCACTGGTGCGGCCTGGAGAGATCCCTATCACCTGGGAGAAGGACACGTACATCTGACTCGATATCCGGGGTGTCGACCGCCAGCAGCACCCTCTGGCCAACGTAATTCCTCAGCTCTCTGAGGACTTTGAGATCGGCTCTCCGGTCCAGGCTGTGCGCAGTGGTGAGCATCGCCAGGTCCACTCCGCCAATCACAAGACCCGGTAAGCGGTCGCTGGCCTCGGCCAGTGGCAGCTGTACCGCGAGGCGTGAAAGCAGGATTCGTGAACGCAGACTGCTCAATACGGTCATGGGGGAAGCCTACGCGGCGTGCCCCTGAACCGCTCACTTCACAATCGGCCTAAACTCTATGCTGGCAGAGCTTATCGCCCAGCTTAGATCCCCTAACTTCCCCAGGAGACCGTGGTGAACAAAAGCAGTACCTACGACCCGATGGTCGGAAGTGTGCTGGACGACCGCTACGAGATCCTCGCAAAAATCGCCCGGGGCGGTATGGCGACGGTCTACCGAGCCCGTGATGCGCGACTCCAGCGAACCGTAGCGGTCAAAATCATGCGGACTGACCTTGGCGAGGATGACGAGTTCGCGGCGAAGTTCGACCGGGAGGCGCGTTCCGCTGCCCTGATCAACCACCCTGCAGTCGTCAGCATCTTCGACCAGGGCATCTCCCGAGGCCAGCCGTACATCGTGATGGAGTTCATCGACGGTGAGACGCTGCGCCGGCTCATCGCCCGCGACGCCCCCCTGGATCCGCTGCTGGCCCTCGACTACCTGGAACCCATCGCCTCGGCGCTGTCCGCCGCCCACGACGCCGGGATCGTCCATCGTGACATCAAACCCGAGAATGTCATGATCTCAACCCGCGGCCATGTGAAGGTGGCCGACTTCGGGCTGGCCCGGCAGACCGAGTCCCCGCAGATGACTGCCACTGGGGTCCTGGTGGGCACGGCCTCATACCTGCCCCCCGAACTCGTCACCCATGCCCGGCCGGATTCACGCAGCGACATCTACTCCACCGGGATCGTGCTGTTCGAGTTGCTGACGGGCAAGAAACCGCACATAGGCGAGAACAACTACCAGATCGCCTACGCACACGTGAACGTCGATGTCCCCGCCCCATCGGCAAAACTCAGCGAGCTGGGGAATCCGGGCTTCATCCCCGACTACCTGGATGCGCTGGTCGCGGCCTGCACCGCGCGCGACCCGGAGGTGCGCATCGCCGATGGGCGTGAGCTCATGGACAAACTGCGGCGAGTGCGCATCGAGCTGCTCGACCATCCAGGGCAGCACAATCCGGTGCTGGCCGCCCGGCTGCGCCCCCTCCCCAGCGACGGCGAGGATGCCACGCAGCAGATCTCGCCACGCCCCGAGCCCCGGCCCCGGCCGCTCAAGGAACTGCCCCCCGCCCCTGCCCGTCCCCCGGTGCTCCACTCTCCGGTGCCAGAGCCGGAGGATGCGGAGGAGGTCTCCCCGGATGCCGTAACGGCTGTGGTCGAGCCGCAGACCATCCAGTCGCCAGTTCCAGCGGGACAGGCCAGGTCCGCTGGGTCACCGCCCAGGGCAACCATGCCCGGCCGCCCGCGAGGGGGGTCCCCCGCATCGCACCGGACACCGATCTTCCCCCAGCTGAGTTTCTCGCAGGACCCGGTCTACCGGCGGCGGCGGGGAATCATCCTGCTCATCCTGATTTTGCTGATCACGGTGATACTCATCGTCACCTCGTGGTGGTGGGCGGACGGGCGGTTCACCACCACTCCCGACATCACGAATGTCTCCCAGGACCAGGCAGCCCAGGCTCTTCAGGCGAACAACCTCGATTTCACGACCCAGGAGGCCTTCTCCGAGGAGGTGCCGGTGGGATCAGTCATCAGCAGCGATCCAGCCGCAGGTTCCCGCACTTTGCGAGGCACCAAGGTGACGGTGATCATCTCGAAGGGACCCGAGCGCCACGCCATGCCGGAGGTGGAGGGGCAGGAGCTCGCGAAGGCGCGCGCCGACATCGAGTCAAACCACCTGCTGGTCGGGCAGGTCAAGGAGAACTGGTCGGAGTCCGTGGAATCTGGCCGGGTGATCTCGGCCAGCCAGCCGGTCGGCACCCTGCTACCCCGGGACACCAGCATCGACCTGGTGGTCAGCAAAGGACGCCAACCATTGGCCATCAAGGACTACACGAACAAGGACGCCGACCAGGCCAGCAAGGAGCTGAAGGACCAGGGGTTCAAGGTGGAGGTCGCCGAGGCGCACTCGGACACCGTTGCAGCTGGGCTCGTGATCTCCCAGGACCCCGCCAGCGGCAACGGGCATCGCGGTGACGTGGTGAAACTGGAGAAGTCACTCGGCCCGGAGATGGTCGCGATCCCGGACGTGGCATTGAAACGCACCGACGAGGCCCAGAAAATCCTTGAGAGCGCCGGGTTCAAGGTGGAGGTCCAGAACACCTCCTCTTTCCCGCTGCCAATCGGCCTTGCCTCCGGTACCAGCCCTGGGGCGGGAACCATGGCGCCCAAGGGAAGCACCGTCACGCTCCTGGTGGCATGAGCCCCCATCACCAGAGGCGCCGTTTCCCCCGGAATGTTCCCCAGAAATTGGCCTGAGAATCCAATTCCTTATCCCGGAGTCTCTTATAGGCTGTCCAGGTGACCCCGAACCGTCGGCTGCTGCCGTCCATCGCTCTGCTGCTGACGGCTGCAGCCTGGGGCTCAACCGTGGTGGTCGCCAAAGGGGCCTATGAGTTGATGACGCCGGCGCACCTGCTGATCTCCCGGCTGACCCTGACTGGCCTGTGCCTGTTGCCAGCGTTCCTCCCACACCTGAGGATGAAACGTGAGACCTGCCTGCGGGGTATCGTCCTGGGGCTGATCTTCAACAGTGGCCTGGCCCTCCAGATGCTGGGGCTGGACTACACGCCACCGTCGTTGTCCGCTTTCATCACGGCAAGCTACGTGGTGTTCACGGCAATCCTCACCCCGGTGCTCCTGAAGCAGCCCACCCCGGGACGTACCTGGTTCGCGGTGCTGCTGGCCCTGGCCGGCATCGGTGTCCTGGCTTTCGGGCATGGCGGCGGCGATGGCGGTTTCGGGTTTGGCGCCGCCATCACGCTGCTCAGCGCTCTGCTGTTCGCCCTGCACATCCTCCTCCTGGGACGCTGGGTGGAGCCGGAGACAGTGCAGTCGCTGACCTTGATGCAGGCGTTGACCGGGGCCGTGGGGGCGTTGTGTTTCCTGCCCTTCGCCGGCTACCACCTGCCCTCCACCTGGGAATTGTGGTGGCCGGTCCTCTACCTGGGAATATTCTGCGGGGCCGTCACGCTTTTCCTGCAGAGCTGGGCTCAGAGCTACGTGCCGGCCGCCACATCCGCGGTGATCATGTGCTCGGAACCGATGTGGGCAGCTGTGTTCGCCATCGGGGTCGGGATGGAGGAACTCACCTGGCAGGTCCTGGTGGGCGGCGGCCTGGTGGTCTCCGCACTGCTGCTGACGGCCTGGCCGAGACACCGTGCTCGCTTCCTGGACGTGCTCACCGAGGAGCTGCGTTCCCGCGCCAGACGCCGCGGTTGAGGGCCTTGGCTCCCCCAGGCGCCGGGCAGCGACCCAGGGACGCAAAGCGTGTCAGAGATCGCGCACCTGGAAGTCCTGCACCGGGCTGGTGCGCCTGCCGCGGCCCTGACGGAGCCGAGTGGCGACGGTGAACGCCAGCTCGAGGCTCTGGTTGCGATTCAGGCGGGGATCACACACCGTCTCGTACCGGTTGGAAAGATCCGTCTCCTCCAGCTTCAGGACGCCGCCGACACACTCGGTGACGTCGTCGCCTGTCAACTCGACGTGCAGTCCACCCGGCCAGGTGCCGAGCGCGTCATGGACATCGAAGAAGCCACGCACCTCCTCGACGACGTCATTGAAGGACCGCGTCTTGTACCCGTTGGCCGCCTCAAAGGTGTTGCCATGCATCGGATCACACACCCAGGCGACTTTACGGCCGGTCTCCTCCACCCCCGAGATCACCTCCGGAAGAACCTCGCGCACCTTGCCTGCGCCCATCCGGGTGATGAATGTGATCCGGCCCGGCTCCCGTCCGGGGTCAAGACGATCAGCGAGCTCGATGGCCTGCTGTGGCGTGGTGGTGGGGCCCAGCTTGATGCCCAGGGGGTTGCGCACCCGCCGCAGCAGCTCGACGTGAGCCCCGTCGAGCTGGCGGGTGCGCTCCCCGATCCACAGCATGTGCCCGGAGCAGCCGTAGAGCTGCTGCGAGCGGGAGTCGATGCGGGTCATGGCCCGCTCGTATTCCAGCAGCAGCGCCTCGTGTGAGGCGTAGAAGTCGATGGTGGACAGAGCCCGGTCCTCCACCCCGCAGGCCACCATGAAGGTCAGGGCCCGGTCGATCTCAGCCGCCAGCTCCTCGTAGGCGGCCTCCACATCCGGGGTGCCGACGAAGTCACGGTTCCAGGTGTGTACCCCGCGTAGATCCGCGAACCCTCCCTTGACGAAGGCGCGCACCAGGTTGAGCGTGGCCGCCGAGGCGTTGTAGACCCGGATCAGGCGCTCGGGATCATGGACGCGCTCGGCCTGCGTGAAATCGAACCCGTTGATGGCATCGCCCCGGTAGGAAGGCAGCGTGACGCCGTCGCGGGTTTCCGTCGGCTTGCTGCGGGGCTTCGCGTATTGCCCGGCGATCCTTCCCACCTTCACCACCGGTACCTGAGCCGCGTAGGTCATCACCACGGCCATCGACAGCTGCACCAGCAGCTTGTCCTTGATGTGCTGGGCCGTCACCGCGTCGAAGGACTCAGCGCAGTCGCCACCCTGCAGCAGGAATGCCCTACCCTCGGCCACCTCCGCGAGCTTGCTGCGGAGGTCATCGCACTCCCCTGCGAAGACCAGCGGAGGCAGCTTCTCCATGGTGTCGATCACGCGATCCAGGGCGGCCTCGTCCGGGTAGCTGGGCTGCTGGAGCATCGGAAGGGAACGCAACTCAGCCCGGGACATGATCGACATGCGGGGAAGATTACCTCACAGACGCGACGGGACGTTCATTCGCTGGGTTTGTGAAGCCCCTGGTCGATGGCGTACAGAGTCAGTTCGACACGGTTGTGGAGCTGGAGCTTACGCAGCACATTCTGCACGTGGTTCTGGACGGTGCGGTGGGAGACGAACAGCTCCTCGGCGATCTCCCGGTAGGCCAGGCCCTTGGCCACCTGGCGCAGCACCTCCACCTCACGGGTGGTCAGGACCGGGCCATCGTCGTCGTGGCTGTGCGCCACATTGACCATACGCCGGAACTCCCCGAGCACCAGCCCGGCCAGGCCTGGTGTGAACACCGCGTCGCCCGCCGCGGTACGCCGCACCCCCTCGATCAGCTCGGCCTTCGAGGCGGATTTCACGAGATAGCCGCGCGCCCCGGCCTTCATGGCCCGCAGCACGTCCTCTCGTTCACCGCTGGCGGAGATCACGAGCACCTGGATGTCCGGGAACTCCTGGACCAGCAGCTCCGTGCAGGTGGCGCCATCCGGGTCCGGGATCTGCAAGTCCATCACCACCACGTCGGGGCAGGTCGCGCGAGCCCTCTGCAAGCACTCCGTCCCGTTCTTGGCCGCAGCGACGACCTCAAAGCCCTCATCGACGAGGTCCTCACTCAAAGCATCAATCCACATGGGGTGGTCGTCCACCAGCATCACGCGGTTCCGAACGATCTCGCTCACGCCTCTCCAAACTTCACGGGACACCGCAGCTCCCACTCAGTCCCCTCTCCCGGAGTGGACTTGAGGACCGCCGAGCCACCGATCGCTGTCATCCTGCCTACGATCGAGTCCTTGATCCCGAGACGGCCCCGGTCCCCGGCTGAATTGGCAGCCGCCAAATCCATGCCAACTCCATTGTCGCGCACCCAAAGGATCACCTCCGAGCTGTCCTCCTGGTCCAGCAGAACCCAGACCTTCGCATCCGGTCCCGCGTGCTTGTCGACGTTCTTCAGTGCTTCAACAAGCGTAGCCTCCACCTCCTCCGCGATCAGTCTGGGGACCAGAACCTGGCCAGCCATCGTGGAGACAGTCACCCTCGTACTCTGGAACCGGTCCAGCACGGCTGCCAGATCCACCTGCGCTGTGGCGCTGTCGCTGAGGATCTTCTTGTCACGGATCAGGTTACGCAACTGAGCCTCCGATTGATGGGCCAGCTCCGCCAGGCGCAGACCGCGCGGCCCCAGCTCCGGGCCCTCCCGCTCCACGAGGGCGAGCACCTGCAGGGCTCCGTCGTGCACGATCCTCGACAGCCGCTCCCGCTCCCCAAGTGCCACAGAACGGATCCGGGCCCGTTCCTGCTCGGTGATGGTGCGTTTGAACTGGGTGATGAGCACCCCGACGCAGACGCTCATCAGGAGGATCGCCAGCACCAGGTCAATCCGAGCGATCGTCACCCGCGGCGGGATCACCAGCAGTGGTATCGCGGTGGCCACGGTGGCGGCGATCCCCGCGGCGGTTCCCCGCAGCGCAGCCGCATACAGGCAGCAGCCAGTCATCCAATATCCCGCCAGGGAGCTCTGCCCGTAGGGATGCTCCGTGACCAGCGGGGTCGCGAGGATCAGGGAACAGGTCACCGCACTGTCAGCCAGATGAACCCACAGGCTCCGGTCGGTGGGGCGCCTCAGCAGCAGCGTGACGGAAATCGTCCACACGACGATGACCACCATGGCGACGACCAGCCCAGGCTGGTTCCTGGCGGTCGGGTAGATGAACCAGGAGGAGACGACAACGGTGTGGATCGCCAGCACCAGGCGGACCGTGGCGGTGACCACGAAGACCCGTCCCAGGACGTCGTAGTCCTTGCGGAACCAGGAGGAGGCTGCCTGGGCCCATCCCAGGGGCGCGGAGGTGGGAGGTGTCCCAGGCATCAGTCGCCACTCGCCGCCGGCCTGGGGCCGCCACCCGGACGAGGCAGCACAAACTCGTCGGACCCCTTCTCTTTGAGATCGCCATACTTGACGCGCGTGGCATAGACGTCAGCGTATTCCTGGCCCGTCAGCTGCTGAATAGCAGCGAGCACCTCCTCCGTAACCCAGCGCAACGCATGGGTCTCGGCCTCGCGGCCCCGCAGGTCTGAGAAATCGAGGGGCTTGCCCACCGTCACGACGGGCCGCCTGACCCAGGGTATGCCGAGGAAACCCCTGACCGTCTGGGTGCCCGTCAGGCCGACGGGGATGACCGGGGCCCCAGAAGCCAGGACCATACGGGCCATCCCGGTCCTGCCCTTGTATAGACGACCGTCCGGGGAGCGGGTGCCCTCCGGGAAGATCGCCACCACCTGGCCGCTGTCCAGCACATCGAAGATGGCCTGTAGGGAAACGGCCGACGCACGGCCCCCACCTCGGTCCATCGGGACCATCCCGATGGCCTTCAGGAACCAGGCCACGATGATGCGGCCTATATTCCGTCCCCCGTTGAACAACTCGGCCTTCGCGGGGAAGGTCACCTTCCGCGGCAGCATCGCGGGGATGATCACCGGATCCATCGTCGCGATGTGATTGCTCACGAGAATCGCACCACCGCTGGTGGGTACATTCCCAGCCCCATGGATGCGGGCACGGAAACCGTGCCGCACCAAGGGGCGAAAGATGAAGATTTTGAAGAACGTGTACCACATGTGGGCGGGCTCAGCCGACGCGTCGTGCTCCCATGTAGGGCATGGAGTTCACATCGGCGGTGACGACACCGCTGCGGGGGTTGGCCGCGTGGACGATCTTCCCATTGCCGATGTACATGCCGACGTGGGTGATGCCGCTGTAGTAGAAGACCAGGTCACCTGGCTGCAGGTCGCCCTTGGAAACGGAGCTGCCGGCCGAGTACTGGGTCTGAGAGGTACGCGGTAGGGAGATCCCGACCTGCTTGTAGGCGGCGTACATCAAACCGGAGCAGTCGAAGGTGGATGGCCCCGCGGTGCCCATCACATAGCCCTTACCGACCTGCCCCAAAGCGTAGTTGACGGCCTGAGAGGCCCGGCCGGACCCACCACCCGTGGAGGGGGAATCGGACTTTTCCGACTTGTCGCCGTCAGCCGCCTTGTTGGACGACTGTGATGATGGGCTTGACGTCGGAGATGGGCTCGCGCTGCTCTGCTGAGCCTCCTGCGCCTCCCGCGCAGCGGCCTCCTCCTGGCGCTTACGCTCCAGTTCCTTGAGGCGCTCCTGCTCCTCAGCACTCAAGCGGTCGTAGACCTTCTGGGCCTCAGCCTCTTTGGCGTCGTAGTCCGCGGCCAGCTTCTCCTGGGATGCGCGGTCTGCCTTCAGAGACTCGGTGATGGCGCTCTGCTGGTCACGGAGCGAATCCAGCCGGGCCTGCTCCACCTGCAGGCTCTGCAGATCGGCCACGCTCCGGTCGGTCTCGTTCTGGATGGTGCCCAGTCCCGAGAGGAAGGTGGAGTCGTCGCCGCTGCTAAGCAGCTGGCCGGTGATGTCGACGCTACCACCGAGCCCGCCTCCGCTGTTGAGCTGCATCATGGCCAGGTCACCAAGGTTCGTGCCCAGCTGCGCGACCTTGGACTCCTGGGTGGACAGGTCCTGCTTGATGGTCTCAAGCTTGCCCTCTGACTCCTCAGCCCGGGAGATGGTCTCAATGAGCTTGGCGTCCAGGGCCGAGGACTCCTCCTGAATGCGGTCCAGGTCAGCCTTGGCCGATGCTACGGCGTCGGGATCCGCGGATGCCATGGGGACGAAGATGACGCTGGTCGCTGCAAGAAGGCCAACCAGCCCGGTACGGAACAACTTCACTCGAAACTCCAGACGCTCGGGGGACGAGGCTGAGAGAATCCTAAACGACCTTTAGGACATTCCCAAACTGTATGTAGCGAGACCTGCGCGGGGAGGTGTTTTGTCGTGCCCGGCGGGTAGTTTGCTGAGCATGATGACGCCGCATCGCCCCGCAGAGCTCTCCCAGCCGAGCTTCGACGACCTGGGATCCCACCTGCGCACCACCACCTTCTGTGTCGTGGATCTGGAGACCACGGGCGCGGGGTCCGATGCGCAGATCACCGAGATCGGGGCGGTGAAAGTCTGTGGCGGGGAGGTGCTCGGCGAGTTCCAGACCCTGGTGCGGCCCTCGGTCCCCATCCCCGCGATGATCCAGGTTCTCACGGGCATCACGGACGCAATGGTTGCCGCTGCACCCTCCCAGGCAGTGACGGTCCCGGGCTTCATGCAGTTCTCCGCAGGCTGCGTACTGGTCGCCCACAATGCTGCCTTCGACATGGGTTTCCTGAAACGCGCCTGCGATCAGCTAGGCATCCCCTGGGGCCGCCCCACCGTGATCGACACCGTCACCCTAGCCCGTCAGGTACTGCCGCGGGATGAGGTACGCAACTGCAAGCTGGGAACACTGGCCGCCCATTTTCATGCCACAACCCAGCCTGACCACCGTGCCCTGAGTGATGCCCGCGCCACCGTCGATGTGCTGCATGCTCTTCTGGAAAGGGCGGGGAGTCTCGGCGTCGACACGCTTGAGGACCTGCGTGAGATGCTCTCCCGCGTCTCACCGGACCGCCGGGCAAAACGCGTCTGGACCAAGGACCTGCCGGACGCGCCTGGGATCTACTGGTTCGAGCACGAAGGCCGTGATACAGACGGCCGGTCTCGCAAGGAGGTTCTGTATGTCGGCAAGTCCCGGAACCTGCGCAGGCGGGTGGCATCGTATTTCTCAGCGGCGGAACAGCGGACCCGGATCCACGAGATGGTGCGGGTGGCCACCGGGGTCAGGACGATCACCTGCGCCACCGCTCTCGAGGCGGAGGTGCGGGAGCTGCGCATGATCGCCGGCCAGGCACCGCGCTACAACCGGCGCTCCAGGAATCAGCAGCGCCTATGGTGGCTGAAACTCACCAATGAGCATTTCCCCCGCCTGGCGACAACCCGGAGGCCATCTGCCCAGGACATCTTCTGGGGCCCGTTCCGCACCTCACCAGCTGCACGGGACATGGCCCGGGCATTCCGTGACGCGTTCGGGATCCGGGAGTGCAGATACCGGCTCTCCAGCGAGGAGCCACGTGCAGCCTGTGCGGTGGCGGAGCTCGACCGTTGCCAGGCCCCTTGCGAACTGGGACCGGGCGCGGAAGGCTACGAGGCGGGCGTTGAGCGCCTCCGCAGAGCCTGGCGGGGCGATGTCAGAGAGCTGCTGGCCTCAGCCGCTCCGCGGCTTGCGGCGCTGGTGGCCGGGGAGCGCTTCGAGGAGGCGGGGGAACTGACCGACCGCCTGCTGACAGCTCACGAGACCTCCCGGCGTCTTCACCGGGTGCTTTCCCTAGCGCGCTGCGCCGAGCTGGTAGCAGCCGCCCCGGAGGGCGGCGAGTGGGCGATCCACGTCATCCGGTTCGGGAAGCTCGCGGGCGCCTCCAAGGCCTGCACCGCCCAGGTCCGGGAGACCGCCCAGATCACCAGGGACATGGCCGAGACCGTGGAAGAAGCTCCCGGCGGGTTACCCGCCGGGAGCTTCGAGGAGGCTGAGTGCGTGGCCGGATGGCTGGAGTCACCTGGGGTCAGGTTCCTGAGTACCGTGGGCGACTGGGCCTGGCCTGCGCACTGCGCAATGGATCAGGAGAGGGTCACCGAGTTGATCACGACGGGAGTGGTCGGGCGGTCGCGGTGATCCGTCTCCGTGGTGGCAATGGCATCCACGACGGCCTGGCTGGCCGGGTCCTTGACCTCCCCGAAGATGGTGTGACGACGGTTGAGGTGCGGGGTGGGTGCGACGGTGATGAAAAACTGCGACCCATTAGTGCCGGGCCCGGCGTTCGCCATGGCCAGCAGGTAGGGCCGGTTGAAGGAGTGCTCCGGGTGGAACTCGTCGGCAAAACGGTACCCGGGGCCACCGGTACCAGTGCCGAGGGGGCAGCCGCCCTGGATCATGAACCCGTCGATGACGCGATGGAAACCAAGGCCGTCGTAGAATTTCCCGGTCTTGGTCTCGCCCGTGGTCGCGTCACGGTATTCCTTGGTGCCCCCCGCGAGGCCGACGAAGTTCGCCACCGTGTTGGGAGCCTCGTCGTCGAACAACTCGATGACGATGTCACCCTTGGTGGTGTGAAGAGTAGCTGTGCTCATGCGCCCAAACCTACACGTAACCCAGCGGCCCGGCCCGCAAATCAACGGCATGGGGGTTATCCCCGAATTTTCATCTGATTCCGGGTGGGGGCAGCCACGTGGCCTGTGAACCGGTAGCGTTGGGAGTGCTCGATCACGAGCCAACCATTGGAGGAAGCAGTGAAGAAGTCACGACTGACCAAGGCCGCCGCGCGTTCTGCCGCCGCCGCCACGGAGGCTAGCCGCGGTATCTGGGATGAGGCCGTCGAGAAGGCCGCCGCGATCCTGGCGGAAGCACAGCGCAAGGCCGCACCGGTAGCGCGAGAGGCCGGAAAGCGCACAGCAGATTTCGCCTCGAGGCGCCTAGAGGTCTGGGAGCCGCACATCCGCGACGCCCTCGACAAGGTCCCGCCGGCCGTCGACGCAGCCCACGGCAAGGTCACAACCGAGTTGCTGCCCAATCTGCAGCAGGCCCTGCACAAGGCTGCCGGGCACCAGATCGCCGTGGTGCCCGCCAAGAAGCGCAAGGGCGGTAAGTTCAAGAAGTTCGCGAAGTTCGTGTTCATCGGCTCGCTCGTCGCCGGCGCCGTCGCCGCGGTGCGGCATTTCCTGACTCCCAAGGACGACGGCTGGACGGCGCATGAGCCATCGCGCGCCTACATCAACAACAACGACACCTTCGCCACCGCGGCGAAGTTCAACGAGCCTGTCTCCCCTGCCGGACCCAAGGTGGCAGAGCCCGCCGCTGAGGCCCCGAAGGAGAGTTTCGGTGAGGGCTCCTACGTGGGCCCGAATCCCCCGGAGGGCTATATCTTCAAGGGAAATGAGCGCTCGAAGAAGTATCACGTCCCTGGCACGCGCGGCTACGAGCTGACGATCGCCGAGGTCTGGTTCAACTCTGAGGAGGCCGCCGAGGCGGCCGGCTTCACAAAGGCCCAGCGCTGACACTGACCCTTTTCGCGCTGGCCCTGGCCAGCGCGGCGGCAGCCGCGGCTCACCTCATCGTGGTGGTGCCGCGGCTGCCGCGTCTTGCAATGGACCCAGCGGATCCACCGCCTGATTACACCGCCCTGGCGCGGCCATGGGATGCCGTCCTGCTGGGGATCGTGGCCTTTGGGAGCGCCTGTGCGCTCTGGCGGGTCCCGCCGGTGCAGCTGCCGCTGTGGTTCGGATATCTCGGCGCCGGTGGAGCGCTGGTGTGGGTGGATCTGAAGACCACCTGGCTGCCGAAACGCCTGCACTGGGTTGCCACTGCCCAGGTTGGAGCAGGGCTTGCGCTGGTTGCCTGCGCCTCCCCGGGCGTGGCGGCATCGGCCCTAGCGGGTGCATTCGCGGCCTCTGGGCTGCTGTGGCTGGTCTGGAGGTTCTCCCGCAGCTTCGGTTTCGGTGACGTCCGCCTGGGGTTGCTGGTCGGCGCGACCGCAGGATCGATGGGCCTACAGCCCTGGGGGCTCGCCCTGGTATCCGGCACCCTGATCGGTGCTCTCTGGGCTCTCATCCATGCCCTGCGCGGCCGCGCCTCGGAGCCCTTCCCCTACGGCCCGGCACTGTGGCTGGGCCCCCTGGCGGCAGCCATCCTCACGAGCAGCTGAGGAGACTCACCGACGGCCACGGAATAGCCGGGCTACTGTTACCAGTGCCCGGCCGTGGACTGCCCGTGTGAGCGCGCCGCCCCCGATGGGTTGCCGCCAGCCTGGCTCTCCTGCCTGGGCGGGGTCAGACCATCAGGCTTTGGTGGCCTCGATCCAGTCGTCCAGCTTCCTGTGGGCGCTACCGTCGTCAATGGCGCGGCTCACGTCCCCCAAGGCGGCGTCGAGCTGTTCGGCCAGCGGGACCACCGCACTCACCCCGCGGTAGGCCAGCAAGGCCGCAGCCGCATTGAGAACCACGATGTCACGCACCGGACCGGTCTTGCCCGCCACCAGATCCCGCACCACCTGGGCGTTGTGCTGCGCGTCCCCCCCTCTCAGGTCGGCTGGGGCGGCGGGTGACAATCCCAGCTCAGCCGGGTCCAAAGTCGTGCGATGCACCCGCCCGTCGGCAACGACCCAGACATCCGAGGCGGAGGTCGTGGTGAGCTCATCAAGGCCGTCGAAACCGCGGAACACCAGGCCACGCACACCGCGACCCGCCAAGACCCGCGCCACGACGGGCGCGATGTCGTCGTTGGCCACGCCAAGCGCCATAGCTTGGGGACGGGCCGGATTCGACAGGGGCCCAAGGAAGTTGAATGTGGTCTGGATCGCCAGTTGCTTGCGCACCCTAGCCACGTATTTCATCGCGGGATGGTAGAGCTGGGCGAACAGAAAGGTGATCCCCACCTCGTCCAGGACTGTGGCCTGGCGGATCGGTTCGAGCATGATGTTTAGTCCGAGCGCCTCGAGGGTGTCGGCGGTCCCGGCCTGCGAGGAAGCGGCCCGCGAGCCGTGTTTGACCACCTTGGCGCCCGCGGCGGCGGCCACGATCGCGGCCATCGTCGAGATGTTCACGGTGTTTGCCCGGTCGCCGCCTGTCCCCACGACATCGACGGCTTCCCGGTCGAGGGTGACCTGGACGGCGTTGGCGAGCATCGCGGAGCTCAGGCCCTCGATCTCGTCCTCAGTCTCCCCCTTGGCGCGCAGCGCAACTAGCAGGGCAGCGAGCTGCACCTCGCTGGCTCGACCGGAAAGGATCTCGTTGAGCGCCCACTGGGCCGCCTCACTCTCCAGGCCTTCCCTGCGCACCAGCCCTGCCAGGATGTCCGGCCAGGTGTGGGTCATGACACTTTCTCCCTCTTCTTCCCGTTCTTCCTCTCCCGGAGCAGCTCAGCGGCCTGACCCGGCAGCCGGACCGGATCAACCGGGTAGGGCGAGATTGCCTCGGCACGTGACCAGGTGCCCAGCCAGGCATCAGCGACGCGAGCGACGAGCAGTAGCACCGGCGGACAGTCCTCGTACTCCTCCTTGACCTGATGCGCCAGGCCGAAGCCTCCCTCGGGCTGGGCCTCGCCGTCCAGGATCAGGAGGTCGACGCTGGGGCCGACATCCAGCCTCCTGAACATCGCCGGACCGGTCGCGACCTCCTCGACCTCGATGGGAGGAAGATCAGAGGCCACCTTGCGTCCAAGGGCGAGCCGGACCTGCTCCCGCACCGTGCGGTCGCCGGAAAACAGCAGCACCCTGAGGGTCTCGTCGCTCATTGTCTCTCCTTGGCCACATACGACTTCGCAACATCGTATCCCCCGCACGGAATACGCGGGAAGCATCTGGCAGGGCATAGGCTGCCCGTGTGCGTTTCCTCAATGAACGACCTACCAAGGACCTGACCTACTCCGACGTCTTCATGGTGCCGAACCGCTCCGATGTCGCCTCCCGGCTGGACGTCGACCTCACCTCCACCGACGGCCTGGCGACACCGCTGCCGCTGGTCGCGGCGAACATGACCGCCGTCTCCGGCAGGCGGATGGCCGAGACCATGGCGCGCCGCGGCGGGCTCGCGATCTTCCCCCAGGACATCCCGGCCGATGTGGTCGCCCATTCCATCGGGGAGGTCAAACAGGCCCATCCCGTCTTCGACACCGCCGTGACGGTCTCCCCCGACACCACTGTGGGCGAGACCATCAGCCTCATCGCCAAACGTGCCCACGGCGTGGCTGTGGTCACCACATCCGGCCGCGCCATCGGCCTGGTCCATCCACAGGACGCCGCCATGGCCGACCGCTTCGCGCAGGCCCGCGACGTGATGACCAGCGACATCATCACCGTCTCGGATGACACCGCGCCGAAGCAGGTCTTCGACTCGCTCTCGGAGCGGCATCAGAAGGTTGCTCTGGCCATTGGCGAGGACGGCCTGCTGATCGGCATCATGACCAGCAAGGGGGCACTGCGTTCCGCGCTCTACTCCCCCGCACTCGACGAGCAGGGACGCCTGCGCACAGGGGTCGCCGTCGGGATCAACGGTGACGTGGCCGCCAAGGTGCGTGCCGCACTGGATGCCCATGCTGACGTGCTGGTGATAGACACCGCCCACGGGCATCAGGAGAAGATGATCGCGGCGCTGGGGCTGGCACGCGGGGAACGCGACGCCTTCGCGGCGCGCACGGGCCATCAGGTGCTGATCGTCGCGGGCAATGTCGTCACCGCCGAAGGGACACGCGATCTCATCGCGGCCGGAGCTGACATCGTCAAGGTCGGGGTGGGGCCAGGCGCGATGTGCACCACCCGGATGCAGACCGGCGTCGGCCGCCCCCAGTTCTCCGCCATCCTGGAATGCGCTGCTGCCGCCCGTGAGCTGGGACGGGCGGTGTGGGCCGACGGCGGCGTCAGGCATCCCCGGGACGTTGCCTTAGCGTTGGCTGCCGGAGCCGGCTCGGTGATGATCGGCTCCTGGTTCGCCGGCACCCACGAGTCCACAGGGGACCAGCTGTTCGACCACGAGGGCCGGGCCTACAAGGAGAGTTTCGGCATGGCCTCCGCCCGTGCGGTCAGGCAACGCACCAGGGAGCAGTCGGCCTTCGACCGGGCCCGTGCTGCCCTGTTCGAGGAGGGCATCTCCTCTTCACGGATGTATCTGGATCCAGCGCGCCCAGGGGTCGAGGACCTGCTGGACTGGATCACCTCGGGGGTGCGCAGTTCAGCAACCTACGCGGGTGCCCGCACGCTTGCGGAGTTCACCGAGCGGGCTGTCATCGGTGTGCAGTCCGGCTCCGGTTTCGAGGAGGGGCGCCCGGTCAAGGCCAGCTGGTAGCCGGCTGGCCAGGCGCCACGCAGGGATCAGTGGAAGGAGTCGCCGCAGGCGCAGGCACCCGTGGCGTTCGGGTTGTCAATCGTGAATCCCTGCTTCTCGATCGTGTCGACGAAGTCGATAGATGCGCCGCCCAGGTAGGGGGCGCTCATCTTGTCGGTGACGACCTTCACGCCGTCGTACTCGGTGGCGATGTCGCCGTCGAGGTCGCGGTCGTCGAAGTACAGCTGATAGCGCAGCCCGGAGCACCCGCCCGGCTGCACCGCAATTCGCAGGCTCAGATCAGTGCGGCCCTCCGCCTCCAGGAGAGAGCGCACCTTGGAGACGGCGACGTCAGTCAGCACGACGCCCTTGGGCATAGTCTGGGTTTCACTCACGAAGCCGATTCTACTTCTCTTCGCCGACTCACCAAGTCCAGGTGCTGGCGACCCGCCGGGCAACATCTCCGAGCTCCTCCGCGGTGAAGTCAATCTCCTGCACACCTGCCCGGGCCACCGCATGCGCCTCCTCAATCCCCGCCAGGCGCAGCTCCCGGGAGGAGACGAAATTGCGGCCGGCCACCACGACGACCGGCCGCAGGGCCTCGGCGCCGATGCGCGTCAGCTCAGCGACCACGTCCCCGCCACGCCGGTGAAAGTCCAGCACATCGGTGCCAGTCACCACGAGATCGGCCCTGGCGGACAGCTCCGGGAGCCGGTAGCCGCTGACGCTGACGTCGATCCCCGAGGCGACCTGTGCCCCGCAGGCCAGGGCCCAGGCCCCGAGCCCACACAGCGCCCCCGCGGAGGCGGTGTCCGTGATCCCTAGCCGCTCCAGCCAGGCCGCGGCCCGGGAGTCGTCGGCAAGTGTGGCGGCAAGCTCGGCCCCCTGCGCACGGCCCCGCTCCGCCAGGGAACCCGTCAGGCCCGTCAGGACCCGTCCCGCCTCCCGGTGCGGGACCACCAGCGTCACGCCAGCGCCCACCGGGAGCACCGGCAGCTCCAGCAACTCCGCGAGGGACGGCGCGGCCACGGCCGTGGCGTCCAGATACCCAGGACTCTCGCCCAATAGCTCACAGACCTGCTGGAAACTGCGCGCGGCAAGCACCCGCGCCCCCGGGGAAAACCGCTGCACAGCCCCAGCGAACCCATCGCCACCCTCAGCCAGCGGGGTGACCGCAACCTGCGCCCCCCGCTCAGCGAAAGCCTCCGCAATGACATCGGACGCCTCGGCTGAGCCAAGGCGTCCGATCCGGTCGCAGGAGACCAGGACCCTCATTCGCTCCCGGCAGGGGCGGTTTCCGTGTCCGCTCCGGGAACCGTATCGCCCCCTCCCAGCGGGTGGCTGTCAGGGACGAGACCGTAGTACTCGGACGTGCTGTCAAGCAGCTCACGGACCTCGTCAAGGGAGGCCTCCACGTCGGGAAACACCAGGTCGGACTCGACGATCACATCGTCCGGGACCTCCTCGCCGTTGCGGCGCACCTCATCGATGAGCCGCTGCAGTTCGACCCGGAGCTGTTGCTGATCCCCGGCCTCAACGGCGCGCTCGACCGCCTCGTCGATCTCGTTGAGCTCAAGCAGCTGTTCGGGCTCCATAGTCCACTGCCCGAGTCCCATGATGCGCACGATCATGCCTGCCCCCCGTTCTGTTCAACGGTGCGGGTGTTCTCGATCATGGGGGTGTTGGACGTGGAAATCTGCTGGCGCGGCGCAGAGCCGCCACTCAGCTGGGCCTTCATCGCGGCCAGCTCACTCTCCACAGAGGAGCCGGAGGCCAGGGCGTCGAGTTCACGGTCGAGATCGTTGCCGACCATGCCGCTGGGATCCTCAAGGGCGCCGGTCTCCAGCAGCTCGTCGACGGCAGAGGCGCGGGCCTGCAGCTGCAAGGTCTTGTCCTCGGCACGCTGGATGGCCATCCCGACATCGCTCATCTCCTCGGAGATGCCGGTGAACGCCTCGTTGATCCGGGTCTGCGCCTCAGCTGCCGAGTAGGTGGCCTTGATGGTCTCCTTGCGGGTGCGGAAGGCGTCGACCTTCGCCTGGAGGCGGGTACTGGCGCGCACCAGCTTCTCCTCCTCGGCCTGGAGGGCCGCATGCTGGTTCTGGAGATCCTGCAGCTGGGCGCTGAGGCCGGACTTGCGCGTCAGGGCCTCACGGGCGAGGTCCTCGCGGTTGGACTCAAGCGCCCGCTGCGCGGTGACGGTGTAACGGTCGATCTCGGAGCTCATCTTCTGCGCCTGGAGTTCCACGCGCTTACGGCTGGTGGCGACATCCGCCACCCCTCTGCGCACTTTGCGGAGCAGCTCAAGCTGGCGCTCGTATGAGTAGTCAAGGGTTTCGCGCGGATCCTCGTATTTGTCGAGTGTTTTGTGCGCCTTGGTCTTGAACATCAGGGCTATCCGCTCAAAGATGCCTGCCATTGGGGTCCTTCCACTGCTGGTCAATGTCACCAACCGTACCGTCCCATGAGTTTACGTGGAGTGGGTACCACCCTGATTCCAACCCTGATGTTCGATGACCGTTAGAATTGCCGCGCAAAGGTTTCGCAAAGAGGTGGTGGCTGGGCAAAGACCGCACACGGTGACGAGGCTGGTGAGACGCACGACAAGGATCACGCTGGGCGCATGTGCGATCCGCGGGTATAGCGCAGGCCAGCAGCTCACCTGGAGGGCCGCGACGCACAGCACCCGCCCCTGAGACCACTGAAGTTGACGACACCACCCGAAGGCAGATTCCGTGGCACTGTTCCGCCCATACGAGCGTAAGACCGAGCATCCAGGCCGGGAGCCCCGCCAGCGCACCCGGCTCGTGCCCGGGCCTAAGAAGAAGGCAGGAGCCGCCACGGACCCGGGCGGGGACGCTGCCGGCTCCGCCGTCCAGGAGGCTAGGGAACCGGAGGCTCCGAAGCCGGCAGCCGGCAAGGTGAAGGTGGTCCGCCGCAAGCCGGTGCGCAAGTCGGAACCAACGCCCACCCGTAAACAGGCGGAGGCTGCCAGGATGGAGCGGCTGCACCCGAACCTGACCCCGAAGGAACAGCGCAAAGCCGACCGCGAGGCCAGCGCCAGGCAGCGGATGGAATCCTGGGACAAGATCGAGTCCTCACCGGAGCGCGTCCTGGCCCGCGACTATGTCGACGCGCGCTGGACGGTCACCGAGTTCATGTTCCCTGTCATGATCCTGATCATGGCAGGGACGATGGCCACAGCCGCATGGCCGCTGATCAGCCTGGCCATCGGCCTCGGGTTGTGGCTGATGCTCATCTTGAGCCTCATCAACACCTGGTTCATGTGGCGGGGCTTCCGGAGGCTCCTGGCCCGCCGCGTCCCGGGCGCCAGCCCGCGCGGCCTGCTGATGTACATGTTCAACCGGGCAATGTGGATCCGCCGTTTCCGGCGCCCAGCGCCCCGGATCAACCGAGGGGAGACGATATGAGCTACCAGTGGCGTCCTGATGCCGGAGCCCACGAGATGGAGGACCTCCGGTCGCAGGACCTGCTCCCAGAGTTCGGCACCCAGCAGGAGGCCGAGGACTGGCTTGGCCTGTACTGGTCTGACCTCCTGGAGGCCGGGGTCACGCAGGTCAGTCTCTGGGATGCGGACCAGCAGGTCCTCCCCGCTATGTCGTTGAACCCCTAACCGGCGTGCCCGAAGGCCCAGTGGCTGAACCGGCTGGGATGCCCCCGCACCTTCTGGACCTTTCTGGGCAGGCGCCCTTTCCGCAGAGCCTCTAAGCTGGCCCAGTGAGCACCAACATCCCTGTTCTGAAGACCGCGAAAAGCATTGACCGAGACGCCGACATCGTCGTGGTCGGCCTTACCAGTGTCAGTGAAAACCCCACCCTGGTCGGGGTGCCAGCGGAGTTGGAGAAGGCCTGGAACAAGTCCTTCCCCGACTCACTGCTGGAGACCGCCGTCGGGCTGGGGGCCCGCAGCGAACTCGGCACGCTGGTCACCCTGCCGCCGTTCCCCCAGCGGGTCATGGTCGTCGGCCTGGGCGACGTGGATGTCACCCCGGCCGCTCTCCGGCAGGCCTGCGGGGTGACGCTGCGGCAGATCACAGGCTCGAAGGACGCCGAGAACCTGAGCGTCACGATCTCCCTGGAGCTGCATGATCCCGAGCTGGCGCGCGCCGCCGCGGAGGGGGCCGTCCTCGGGGCCTACCGCATCCCGCGGGTCACCCAGCAGCCAGGGTCCTGCAAGGTGGCCACCATCACTCTGGTCACCGGACGGGCCCAACTCAAGGAGTCCGTCGAGGAGGCAGGGATCGTGGCCGCGGCAGTGGTACAGGCCCGGGACTGGATCAACACCCCGCCGAATCTGCTCTACCCCGAGACCTTCGCCGAGGCCGCCAAGGACCACGTCTCGGACCTCAAGGTCGGAGTCGAGATACTGGATGAGAAGGCACTGGCCAAGGGCGGCTACGGTGGCCTGCTCGCGGTGGGCGGCGGCTCATCGCGCCCGCCACGCCTGCTCCGCCTCAGCTGGGCCCCACGCGGTGCAAAGTTCCACCTGGCGCTGGTCGGCAAGGGCATCACCTTCGACTCCGGCGGTCTCGACATCAAACCCGCCGGGCAGATGGCCTCCATGACCTGTGACATGTCCGGGGCGGCCGCTGTGATCGCCGCCACCCGCGCCATCGCGGCACTGGGCCTGCCGGTCAAGGTCACCGCTTATGCCGCCATGGCCGAGAACCTGCCCTCCGGAACCTCCTACCGCTCCTCCGACGTGCTCACCATGTTCGACGGCACCACTGTCGAGAACGTCAACACCGATGCGGAGGGGCGGCTCGTCATGGCCGATGCGCTGGGGCGCGCCGGGAACGACTCCCCCAGCCTGATCGTCGACGTGGCCACCCTGACCGGTTCCTGCATGGTCGCCCTCGGAAAACGCACCTCGGGACTCATGGCGAGCGACGACGCCACCGCTGACCGCCTACTCGACGCCGCCGAAGCCGCCGGCGAGGCATTCTGGCACCTGCCGATCACCGACGAGGCCCGGGAGAGCCTGAAGTCGGACACCGCCGACCTGCGTTCCGGCGGGAAGCACCGCTACGGCGGTGCCCTGGTGGCGGCCGCCTTCCTGCAGCACTTCGTCCCGGAGGGCACGTCCTGGGCACACCTGGACATCGCAGGCCCGGCCTGGAACGACGAGGCCCCGCACGGCTACACCCCGGCCGGCGGGACGGGCGCCGCGGTACGCACGCTGATCTCCCTGGCGGCCCACCTGGCAGGCTAGGACTCACCCATCATGATCGTGGGCACGGGATTTCTCTCCCGTGCCCACGACTGATCTTCCGGCCCCAGCAGCCAGTGAAAAACGCAATGCCTGGCTGCCGCGGAGTCAGGGATGCTGCCCCTGGTCATGGGCACGTTCCCTGGGAATGCCTGCATGGCCACTGATGAGTTTGAGTAGGAATACCGGGCCCAGCCACCGGTTCTGCTGGCCTGGACTGTTGCGCCAGTCCATACCGGCGAGCAGGACAGCGATCACGGTGGCCAGGACGGGACGGATGCGGGAACGGGGGATGAGAAGTTCCAGCGCCGCCGTGGTCGCGTTGACCTCCAGATAGCGGCAGAGGGCTTGTTTCCACGTCCCCTGCCCGGTCATCGCCAGCAGGAAGGGATGCGCATGCATCCCTGTGAACAGGAGACGAGCCGCCAGATTGCGCCTGGCATAGACGCACCGGGTGGCAGGCTGGTGAAAGGCGACCATGCCGCCGGTCAGATCAAAGGCGATCATCGCCGCAACAGCACCCTGCACGGTCCCGCCGCGGCGCCTCGCGGCAAGGCCCGCAACCAGGCCCGAGGCCACTGCCGCACTGAGCACTGGCCCGGCCTCCCCGGGACTAGACAGGCCTAACAGCGACCGGATAGACAGTGGGGATTCCCGCGGCTTCATCCTGTCAGGCTACACAGCACCGAGGCAGTGCAGCAGGTTTCTCATGCCGTCCTCATGAGGCACTTGGCAATGGCACGGTCCTGCTTGAGGCTCAGCGACGGCCATCTGCGCTGCGGGAACCATGAACGCGCATAACACCAGGCAAATACGCCCGTATTAACGCTTTTTGTTCTTGGCCCCGTATTCGCGCATCCGCTGGGGATAGGGCACTACCCCTGCGTCGTAGGCGGGAATGTCGTGCCGGGCTGCGAAGTCGTGGCCGAAGGCAACCGATGGGATGGCGCGCCGCGTCGACTCCCCGTCGGCGGCCACCAGCAGGATCGACGGCCGGTTGAAGCTGGTCGGCTGTTCGAGCCAGGCCTCGACGCCCCGCCGGGTCGCGACGAAACCGTCGAGGTGGTCCAGGAGCACCCCAGCGACCTCCCGCTGCTCCCTCGCCACCTGCGCGGCAGCTTTACGCCTTGAGAACCAACCCACCCGGACATTATGCCGGGAGGATGGAAGACTGTCCCGCATGACGCAAGTTCCTGACCTGGCCATCCTGGGCGGCGGCTCCGCCGGCTATGCAACCGCGCTGAGAGCAGCGCAGCTCGGCCTGGACGTAACTCTCGTGGAGGAGGACGAGCTGGGTGGCACCTGCCTGCACCGGGGCTGCGTCCCCACCAAGGCGTGGCTGCAAGCCGCGAAGACCAGGGCCACTGTGGCAAAGGCAGACCGCCTGGGGATCGGGGCCATCCTCACAGGGGTGGATCTGGCGAAGGTGCGAGGCTTCGCTGACTCCCTGGTCTCCGGGCTACACCGGGGGCTGACGGGGCTGATCCGTTCCCGCGGCATCCAGGTGGTCCGGGGCCGCGGACGGCTGATGGTGGATTCCGGCGGCCCCGGACTGGCGGTCGGTGGCGAGCTGCTGCGGGCCCGCAATGTCGTCCTGGCGACCGGGGCCGTTCCCATCACCCTCGGCCTGCCGACCGATGGGGAGCGCATCCTCACGAGCGAGCACGCGCTGCGGCTGGAGCGGCTGCCGGAACGGGCCGTCATCCTCGGCGGCGGGGTGATCGGGGTCGAGTTCGCGTCCCTCTGGCGTGACCTGGGGATGGATGTGACCCTGGTGGAGGCTGCCCCGCACCTGCTTCCGGCGGAAGATGCGGACCTCGTCGCGGTCCTGGAGCGGCGCCTGAGGAGCCGGGGGGTCGGCCTGAGGCTGGGTACACAGGCCGAGGGCTTAGTGCGCGACGGCGGCGAGGTGCACCTCAGCCTGCCCGAGGAGACCCTGACAGCGGATGTCGCGCTGATCGCGGTGGGACGCCGGCCCCTCACAGACGGCCTGGGACTTGAGGATGCAGGCGTCCAGACCACCTCAACCGGCCATGTAAAGGTCACCCGGGAACTGGCGACCACCGCCGCGGGGGTATTCGCGGCAGGGGACCTCATCGCGGGCCCACAGCTGGCCCACCGCGGCTACGCCCATGGCCTCTTCCTGGCCGAGCACCTGGCCCATCTGGCAGGTAGGCACCCCTCCCGGCCACGGCCTCCCCAGGACTCGGACATTCCGCGTATCACCTACTCGGCTCCGCAGCTGGCCTCGGTGGGGCTGACCCGTGAACAGGCAGCGGCGACCGGGGGCTGTGAGGTCTCCGATTTCGATCTGCGCGGCAATGCGCGCGCCCTGATGCTGGCGGCCGGGGACCGCGACCCCGGACTGGTGCGCGTCGTCCGCCGTCCGGGCGGGGCCGTGGCCGGGATACACGTGGTGGGCGACGATGTGGCAGAGCTGATCGCCGAGGGCAGCTTGATGGTGGGCTGGCAGGCAACCCCCGACGACGTGAAGGAACTGATCCATCCGCACCCGACCCTCAGCGAGGCCCTGGGGGAGGCAAACCTGGCGCTCGCCGGTTCGCCTCTGCACATGCACACCTGATTGAAGGATAGGCTTGGGGAGGATAGCGACGCGCTAGACGCAAAGGAGCCACTGTTCAACATGTCAACCGAAGTCACACTCCCGGTACTGGGTGAGTCGGTCACCGAGGGCACCATTTCCCGCTGGTTGAAGGCCGTCGGCGAGACCGTCGAGGTGGATGAGCCGCTGCTGGAGGTCTCCACCGACAAAGTGGACACCGAGATCCCCTCCCCCGTGGCCGGCACCCTCCTAGAGATCCGGTTCAACGAGGACGATGTAGCGGCTGTCGGTGCTGTTCTTGCGGTAATCGGCGAGGCCAGCGAGGCTCCTGCCCCACAGCCCGCCGCTCCAGCACCACAACAGCCCGCCGCCGCGGCACCACAGCCTGCTGAAACCGCCCCTGCCCCGGCCACAGCACCGGCTCCCGCCGCACCAGCCCCGCAGCCTGCGGCCCCCGCAGGAGAGGCAACCGAGGTGGTGCTGCCGGTGCTCGGTGAGTCGGTGACCGAGGGAACAGTCTCCCGCTGGTTGAAGGCCGTCGGCGAGACCGTCGAGGTGGATGAGCCGCTGCTGGAGGTCTCCACCGACAAAGTGGACACCGAGATCCCCTCCCCCGTGGCCGGCACCCTCCTGGAGATCCGGGTCGCCGAGGACGAGACCGCCGCTGTCGGCGCTGTGCTGGCCCTGGTCGGCAACGGCGCACCTGCCGCCGCCCCCGAACCAGCTCCTGTGCCGCCGGCCGAGCCGCCCGCTTCCCCCGCACCGGCAGCACCACCGGCCGCCCCCGTCACGTCACCCGCGCCACAGGCCACCGCCCCGGCTGCACCAGCGCCCGCGGCGCCCGGGCCTGTGACGGCGCGCCGCGCCTCCTCGGAGGAGGGCGTCTATGTCACGCCCCTGGTGCGCAAGCTTGCCGCGGAGCACGGCATCATACTCAGCTCGGTGCAGGGCACCGGCGTCGGCGGACGGATCCGCAAGCAGGACGTCCTCGACGCGGCGGAGGCGGCCAGGAAAGCCGCTGAGCCCACACCTGCCCCTGCTCCGGTTGCCGCGGCCGCACCGGCTGCGGGAACGGCCGCCGCACCACAGGTGGCGGTCTCCGAGGAGGCGGCAAAACTTCGCGGCACGACGGAGAAGCTGCCGCGGATGCGCAAGGTGATCGCCGAGCGGATGGTGGAGTCGCTGCGGGTGGCCTCGCAGCTCACCGCGACTGTCGAGGTGGATCTGACCGCCATTTCGAAGCTCCGCAAGGTAGCCAAGGACGACTTCAAGAAACGCGAGGGCGCTTCCCTGTCCTATCTGCCGTTCATCACGAAGGCCACCATCGAGGCCCTGAAGGCGATGCCGGTGCTCAACGCGTCAGCCGACTTCGAGGCCGGGACCGTGACCTACGCGTCGCAGGAGAACATCGGCATCGCGGTCGACACCGACCGCGGCCTCATGGTGCCAGTCATCCATGATGCCGGTGACCTGAACCTGGCGGGGCTCGCCAAGCGGATCGGAGACCTGGCGGCCCGCACCCGCGCGGGGAAGGTCGGCCCCGACGAGCTGGGTGGCGGCACCTTCACCATCACCAACTACGGTTCGGCCGGGACGCTGTTCGACACCCCGATCATCAACCTGCCGCAGGTGGCGATCCTCGGCACAGGTGCTCTGGTGAAGCGTCCTGTCGTGGTGACCGATGCCCTGGGCGAGGACACCATCGCCATCCGGGACATGATGTACCTGTCGCTCACCTACGACCACCGTCTCATCGACGGCGCCAAGGCTGCTCGTTTCCTCAGCCTAGTCAAGGCCCGCCTGGAGGCTGGCGACTTCGCCGGTGAGCTGGGTCTGTGACCCCATAGGCCTGCCCTCAGCGAGAGAACGCCCGGCGGATTCCCGCCGGGCGTTCTTCCATCTGGTGGCGTCAGATCAGGCCGAGTTCCTTGACCGCCTGGCGCTCATCGAGCAGCTCGGCGACCGAGGCATCGATCTTGGCGCGGGAGAACGGGTCGATCTCAAGACCCTGGACGATCTCGTACTGGCCGTCCTTGACCACGCACGGGAAGGATGCGATGACACCCTCTGCGACCCCATAGGAGCCGTCGGACGGCACCGCCATCGATACCCAGTCGCCGTCGGGGGTGCCGAGCACCCAGTCGCGCATGTGCTCGACGGTGGCGTTGGCAGCGGAGGCGGCGGACGAGAGGCCGCGGGCCTCGATGATGGCGGCACCACGCTTGGCGACCGTCGGGATGAACGTGGACTCGATCCAGGCCTCGTCGCCGACGAGCTCAGCGGCGTTCTTCCCGCCGACCTCGGCATGGAAGATGTCGGGGTACTGGGTGGAGGAGTGGTTGCCCCAGATGGTCATCTTCTTGATCTCCTCGACGGGGCAGCCGAGTTTCTGGGCGAGCTGGGACTTCGCGCGGTTGTGGTCCAGGCGGGTGAGGGCGTTGAAACGCTCCTTCGGGATGTCGGGGGCGTTGCTGGATGCGATCAGCGCGTTGGTGTTGGCGGGGTTGCCGGTCACCAGCACACGGACGTCGTCCGCGGCCACCTCGTTCAGGGCCTTGCCCTGGGCGGTGAAGATGGCGCCGTTGGCGCTCAGCAGGTCGCCGCGTTCCATGCCGGCCTTACGGGGCATGGCGCCGACCAGCATCGCCAGATTGACGCCGTCGAAGACCTTCTTCGGGTCATCGCCGATGACGACGTTCTTCAGGTTCGGGAAGGCGCAGTCGTCGAGTTCCATGACGACACCCTCCAGGGCCTTCAGGGCCGGGGTGATCTCCAGCAGACGCAGCTCGATGGGCCGATCACCCAGCAGGGAGCCGCTGGCTATCCGGAACAGCAGGCTGTAGCAGATCTGGCCGGCTGCGCCGGTCACTGCGATCTTGACGGGAGCCTCAGTGCTCATCGTGCGGACCTTTCTTTCGACGGTGATGTCCACCTCCGAGCCTATCGCCCATCTCCGCATCTCATGTGCCGGGGGGAACCACCAGCGCCAACACGCCGATCGCGGTGCCCAGACTGAAGAGGATGGTGATGTCCATCCAGCGTCGCCGGACCACCAGCAACCCCGAGACGTGGCGCGGCAGAAGCATCCGGGCGATCCCCCCGAGCAGGGTCGCCGCGGCCATCACCACCGCCCCGTAGCGCCAGTGCCCGAACCCCGCGATCAACACGCCGAGTGAGAACACGCCGAGCACTGCTGCCAACGGCCACGGGTTCGTGGGGAGTCGGTTAACTGTTGGGGTTGGCATGGAGCACCTCGGCACGGTCGACGACATTGCTGAGCAGCATGGCGCGGGTCATGGGACCCACCCCGCCAGGATTCGGGGTGACCCAGGCCGCTTTGTCCCACACATCCGGCGCCAGGTCCCCGGTGGTCCTGCCCTCGACCCGGCTGACACCGACGTCGATGCACACCGCTCCCTGACGGATCATGTCGGCGGTGATCATGCCCGGCTTCCCCGCCGCCGCCACCACGATGTCGGCCCGCCGGGTGTGTTCGGCCAAGTTGCGAGTTCCGGTGTGACACAGGGTCACCGTCGCGTTCTCGCTGCGGCGGGTCAGGATCAGCCCGAGGGGACGCCCCACCGTGATACCGCGACCCACCACACACACATCCGCCCCCCGCCATTCGATGCCGTGGCGGCGCACCAGCTCCACGATGCCGCGGGGGGTGCAGGGCAGGGGGGCGGGTTCGTTCAGCACCAGCCTCCCCAGGTTGATCGGGTGCAACCCGTCGGCGTCCTTGTCCGGGTCGATCAACCCCAGCGCCCGGTTCTCATCGAGATGTCCCGGCAGGGGAAGCTGCACGATGTAGCCGGTGCAGGCGGGGTCGGCGTTCAACGCCGCGACGGCCTCCTCCAGCTGCACGGCGGTGGCGTCAGCGGGCAGCTCCACCCGGATGGAAGCGATTCCCACCTGCTCGCAGTCGCGGTGTTTCATGCGCACGTAGTTCTGGCTGGCCGGGTCGTCACCGACGAGCACCGTCGCCAGCCCGGGTATCACTCCCACATCACGGAGTCGGCCCACCCGCTGCTTCAGTTCCGTCTTGATGGCGGCAGCCGTGGCTTTGCCGTCAAGGATTCCTGCGGTCATTGTCCCTGCCTCAGTGGGAGAAGTGACGGGTGCCGGTGAAGTACAACGCAACGCCGTGTTCGGCACACAGATCGATGGTTTCCTGGTCACGTAGAGAGCCGCCCGGCTGGACGATGGCCCGGACACCGCCGTCGATCAGGATCCGCGGTCCGTCGGCGAAGGGGAAGAAGGCATCGGAGGCGGCCACCGACCCGGCTGCCCGCTCCCCCGCGCGTTCAATCGCCAGACGGCACGAGTCGACGCGGTTCACCTGGCCCATGCCAACACCAACGGAGGCGCCGTCGTGGGCCAGGAGAATGGCGTTGGACTTCACGGCGCGGCAGGCCCGCCACGCAAAGGCCAGGTCGTCCAGGGTCGCATCGTCTGCCGCCTCGCCCGCTTTGAGTTCCCAATTCGCGGGGTCGTCGCCGGGAGCGTCGAGGCGGTCGGGTCGCTGAAGCAGGGCACCTCCGGAGATGGGATGGAGGACACGTTCCCGGTGCGTGTAGGGGACGGCCTTCAGCAGTCGCAGGTTCTTCTTCGTGGTGAGGATCGCCAGGGCCTCCGGGTCGAACTCGGGGGCGATCACGACCTCGGTGAAGATGTCCTTGATCTGTTCGGCCAGTTCGGCGGTAACGGGGCGGTTGGCGGCGATCACCCCACCAAAGGCGGAGACCGGATCGCAGGCGTGGGCTCTGCGGTGGGCCTCCGCGATGTCGGACCCCACCGCGATCCCGCACGGATTGGCGTGTTTGATGATCGCGACACACGGCTCGGTGAAGTCGCTCGCGGCGCGGTAGGCGGCCTCGCCGTCGGTGTAGTTGTTGTAGCTCATGGGTTTGCCGTGCAGCAGCCGGGCCTGCGCGATCCCCTCCGGGCCGGGAGGATAGCTGTAGAGCGCCGCCCCCTGGTGGGAGTTCTCCCCGTAGCGCAGCCCCTGCTGCTTCACCCAGGTCGCGCCCAGCCACTCCGGGAAACCGTCCGCGGCCGGGGTGGCGAGGTTCGCCTCCATCCAGGACGCCACCGCGACGTCGTAGGAGGCGGTGTGCTGGAAGGCCCGGGCAGCGAGGTCGCGGCGTTGCTGCAAGGTGAATCCCCCCTCGGCGAGGGCTGCTAGGACGCGGGGATACTGCGAGGTGGCGGTGACCACGGCGACGCTCGGATGGTTCTTCGCGGCGGCGCGCACCATCGAGGGCCCGCCGATGTCGATCTGCTCGATGCACTCGTCAGGACCGGCCCCGGATAAGACCGTGGCCTCGAAGGGGTAGAGGTTCACCACCACGAGGTCGAAGGGGTCCACGCCGAGCTCCTCGAGCTGCGCGAGGTGGGATCCCAGGCGGCGGTCGGCGAGGATGCCGGCATGGATACGCGGGTGGAGGGTCTTGACCCTGCCGTCCAGGCACTCGGGGAATCCGGTCAGCTCCTCCACCGGAGTCACGGGCACGCCGGCAGCTGCGATCCGCGTGGCGGTGGAGCCCGTCGAGACCAGCTCCACCCCCGCGGTATGGAGGGCGGCCGCCAGGTCCTCGAGACCGGTCTTGTCGTAGACGCTGAGCAGCGCACGGCGCAGCGGAATCCGGTCGGTCATATCTCTCCTTCGTTCCAGGCACGCACGGTCTCAACCAACAGGCGGCGCTCGACCACCTTGATGCGTTCGTGGAGGGTCGCGACTGTGTCGCCGGCCAGCACTTCGACCGCTCCCTGTGCCAGGATCCTACCGGTGTCTACTCCAGTGTCGACCAGGAAGACCGTGGCGCCGGACACCTTCACGCCATGGTTCAGGGCGTCACGGGGACCGTGCATTCCCGGGAAGCTAGGCAACAGGGCGGGATGGGTGTTGATGACGCTGCCCCCGAAACGGGCCAGGAAACTCTCCCCCAGCAGCTTCATGAAGCCGGCGGAGGCGATGAGATCGGGCTCGAATCCCGCCACGATCCTGGTCAGCTCAGCATCCCAGGCGCCCCGGTCCGATCCCCTGGCATACGGATGGGCGACCGCGGGAACCCCGGCGACCCGGGCCCGCTCCAGGGCAGGGGCCGCGGGCTGGTCGGAGACCACCCCGACGACCCGCGCGTCCAGCTCACCCACCGCCACGGCATCGAGGAGAGCCTGCAGCAGTGTCCCCGAGCCGGAAACCAGCACCACCACGCGAGTCGTCACCGGACAACCGTATCGCTGGATGCGCTATCCCCAGCAGGACGTACCTGCAGCCGTCACCGTCGCCGAGTCTCTTCGTCGTCCTCGCCCCGGTTCTGACCGCTGGCCGCTGACTGCTCGCCGGCCTCCTCACCGTCTCCGGACCGGCGCCAGGATGACCATTCCTTCCTGAAGACCCCCACCATGAGGCCGGTGACCAGCCCGCTCAACCCGAGGATGCCCGGGGCGGTGATCATCAGATCCTGCAGGCGCACTCCCAGGTAGGCCAGCCGCCGCAGTCCCAGCCCCCCGGACGAGAGCCACGCCACCACCACCAACAGCACCCCTGAGGCCACTCCCGACAGCCCACCGGCCAAGGCGGACTCCCCGAAGCGCCGGGCGGGGCGCGCCAGCGTGATGATGAGACCCACCACCGCCCCTGCCGTGATCCCGCCCAGCAGCCACAGCCAGACCAGGCCGGGCAGCGGGCCGGGTTCCGGAACAGCGCCGAGGACAGGTATGGACGGCAGGAAACCGACGCTCGTGCCGTTCATGTTGAGCAGCGTCCCCTCTCCTAGGGTGATGCCTGCGCCAAGCGCCCAGGCCATGGACCAGATGACCAGGTTCGGCAGCCACGCCAGCTGTAGGACGACCAGGAGAACGCCCGCAGCGGCATCGCCACTAAGGCCGTCCGCGATGCTCGCGACACGGTCACGGCTCAGGATCAGCGCGATGGTGAGAAGTACCGCCCCGGTGCCCACACAGGTCAGCACCGCGACCCAGAGGGCACGGGGAATCACGCGGATCCACCCGGGCCAGGCCAGGCCAGGGTCGTAGCCGACGGAGCGTGCTGCCCCCCACAGACCCGGCACCAAACCGATCAGGCAGCCGCCCAGCAGAGCCTGGAGGACGGAGCTGCCCGGGATGACCAGGGCGATCAGGGTGATGGCCAGGGCATAGGTGGCGGCATAGGTGCCGCCAACCCGCAACACCAGGCGCCGGAGATCGTCCTGGGAGGCCGCCGCGTCCCCCAGGCCGGCACGAGCGGCGTGGCGAGCCGCCAGTCCTGAGACCGGCACGCCAAGCAGCATCACTGCCAGCGTCAGTCCGAGTGGGGCGATACTCACCCGCTGGCCCCCGATGTGGGCGGACGACCAGTTGGCCAGCAACAGCACACGGGACGCCAGCGCGAGGGCATCCGGAAGCTGCGAGCTGGGTGAGGTCAGCCACCCGAGGGCAGCCGGGCCAGCCATCAGGAGCCAGCCGGCGGCAACCACGGCCAGCGCCCCCAGCGGCGCCAGCACGAACCACGCGATGGTCACCTGAGGCCGTTTGCTGCGTGCCTCCTCACCGACATCCACGGCTATTGTCCGGTGCCGGGAGCTACGTTCCGCCACACCAGCCTCCTTCCTTGATCCGGCGAATCATCGAAGTCATGGGTAACCTGTACCAGTGAGATGCCGCTTGAAGGGCGGTTTGTTGTCCGCGTGGAGGTGAACATGACTGACTCCGGCAAGCAGCGTCCCCGCAGGGCTTTCTCGGCGGACGACGCCCAGCCGGACGGCGTCGACGATACACGCAGCGAGGCCACTGGCCGGGCCCGACGCGGCGCCGCCGATGACTTCAACTCGCCGTTCGCGCGCCCCACCGATCCCCCCCGGGACACCGTCGTTCCCGCTCCCGTCCTGCCGGGCGCAGAACGCCGACCAGCACGCGGATCCGGTCCGGGCAGGCGCGGCCGATGGGACGGACTCAGCGACGAGACCACGCCCGTGGAGCGCGGCTCGGCCTCAGAGACCGCGATCCATGCAGCGCTCTCCCCCACGCCACCGTCCCGCGCATCGCGGCAGGCCCCCTCCTGGGACTGGCCTGAGCAGCGGACTTCCCAGCCGGCACCAGCACCCGCTGCCGCGCCACGCTCCCCTGCCCGGGCCGCCGGGCCCGTTCCCGAAGCAGAGCCCGACCCCAGCCTCCCCGGCCGGGAGCAGGCGGCCCAACCCGGTGCCGGGAGCTCCGAGGGATGGATGGCACACCACCGGCGGATACTCACGACCTGGGTGGTGGCAGCCGTGGCGGCAGCTGTCCTGATCGCGGGGGGGCTCTATGTGTTCTCCCGTTTCAACGGCCTTGGAGCCGCGAGCACCAACACGACGCCAAGTACCGGCAGCAGCAGCGAGCCCGTCAACGTCACGGAGTCCTCCCTCGTCGACACCTCCGACGCGGCTCTGATCGACTCGTCGGCCAGCTGGAGCATTACGAAGAACATCCTGGAGAAGGACAAGAACAAACTGACCCAGGCAACCTGCCAGGGCAGCGACTCACCGGACATCAACACCACCGCGACGATGCAGCGGGCCATAGGGACCGATCAGCAGGATCAACTGGCTCTCGTGCACCAGATCGACGCCTACGCCAACGAGGATGCGGCCAAGAAGATCTACGAGCAGCGGGTGGCCGCCCTGGCCTCCTGCACGGCGCTGATCACCGGGGCCTCCACGGTCAGCGGGCTCGGCGACGATGTGACCCAGGTCAGCCTCGCCAATGAGAACGACCCCGTCCATTACCACACGGTCCTGATGGTCCGCACCGGACGGGTGCTGAACCTGCTGGACGTCGTGAGAACGGGGAGCACCATCTCCCCGGATGTGGTTGCCGCCGCGCTGACACGCCCCCTGGGGACCATCTGCGAGACTTCGCAGGGCACCTGTCCCAGCACCCCACAGGTCACGCCAGCGGCTCCCCCTGCGACCAGCCCGCCGGGCTGGCTGTCGCCCAGCGACCTGCCACGCATCACAGTGGGACACGGCCTGTGGAAGGAGACCCAGCCGAGTGAGGTGTCCTCCTCAGCTGGGATGGGATGCGAGGGCATACCGCTGGCAACCGAGCCGGGCCCCTCGGCCAGGCAGCAGCGCACCTATGTCATCAACTCGGATGACGCCACGCCCAAGGGGTTCGGGGTCACCCAGTACCACTTCACGTTCGCCGACGAGGCGGCGGCCACGACCTTCGGGGACCAGCTCTCAGAACACCTGGCCTCGTGCGCGAAGACGTCTGTGACGGCCACCGTCAAGGAATTGTCAGCTGTCACAACCGACGGCAGCGACGGCCCGGCCGTGGCGTCCCGCCTCTTCAACATCGCGCAGAAGACGTCGGATGAGGCGAGCACCCAATACCAGCTGATCGTGGCGCGCTCCGGTACCACGGTCAACTATCTGCTGGTGAACAACACCAGCGACAGCTACCAGTTCACCGAGGATCACCTGAGGGGGCTGGCCCTCAGGCTCGGCCAGCGCGCTTCCCAGGGCTGATCCACGGCCAGATGAGCCTCCCGCCACGGTTCCATCCGTGATGGCCCGGGATTAACCGGGCTTAATCCGAGATTTTGAGAGCATACTGAGAATTGCTAAGGTTCTCGACGGATCACGATCACGAGCGGAGAACAGCCTTGAGCCACATGGAGAAGGCCAGCACCCCGAGACGGGCTATGGTCGAGGTCGATTATTCCGATCTACCCGAAGAGGAAGCCGGCACGGACGAGGTCGTGGAGGCTTCCACAAAGCATCGCTCGAGGCGTCGCCGCCGCTTTGGCCGGGCCTCGATTGCCTCCGGTGTAGCAGGTCTACTGGCAGTGGGGACCCTGTTCGGCTGGGCCTGGTACTCGCGTACCGCCGGGAACGACTCCGCTTCAGGGCAGATCGCCCCCGATGCGGCCGTGCCGGAGGCCGCCGCCCAGGCTGTGGAGCACGGTTTCGACCATTCAGCGGACTCCTCCCGTTCCGGCGTGCGCGGGGACCTGAACTCCGCTGTGGCGGACGAGGACGCCAAGGAGCATGATGCCTCTTTGAAGTCCTCCCGCGACAGCGCTCTTGAGACCAACGCCAACGAGACCGCGTCCGAGCGTGAGGCCCAGATGGAGGCCGACCTCAAGCTTGTGGCCGCACAGGCGGAGAAGATCGAGGCCGAGAAGAAGCTCGCTGAGGAACGCTTCAGCGCCGCCCGCGACGTCCTGAAGAAGGCGGGCGTCGACACCTCCTCTATCTCCTCAGAGGACCTGGCTGCCGTCTCCACCGAGGGTGGCTCCATGCCGCTCAAGGAGAACTACACCATCGGTGCTTCCTTCGGGCAGACCGGAAGCTGGTCCCGCTACCACACCGGGCAGGATTTCCCGGCCCCCGTCGGCACCCCCATCTACGCTGCTGCCTCGGGCATCGTGCTGAGCCCCACCTCGGCTTCCTGGGCCGGCAACAACGTGGTGATCATGCACATGAACGGCGGCATGACCCTGTACGCCCACATGTCACAGGCCTTGGTGAAGCCGGGACAGGCCGTCAAGGCTGGCGACCAGATCGGCTATGTCGGGATGACGGGCCGGTCTTTCGGCCCCCACCTGCACTTCGAGTACTACCCGCAGGGCACCACCCCGGGCGACGTCTACAAGGCCACGAACCCAGTCGACTTCCTCCGCAGCCAAGGCGTCACCGTCAGCTGAGCGCTTGGTCTTCCCCCGCCTCAAGCTTCCCCATGCCGCTGGACGATGCACGGGGAAGCTGCGGCTTCAGAGCTTCTCCATGGGGGCATGGCTGATCGCGAGGCGCTTCTTGCCAGCCGATCCGAAGTCCACGTCGACCTGCTGCTTCGGTCCGGCACCATGGACAGCCAGCACCGTGCCTAGCCCGAAGGCCGTGTGCGCCACCCGGTCACCGACCGCCAGGTCGCTGGCAGTAGGACGCCGGCTTCCCGTGCCGGAACTCAGTGCGTCCCTGGTACGTGAGGTGCGCTCCGCGCTGCCCGCAGCCCAGGTGGTCACCTCGCCCAGACGTCGCCAGTCCATCAGCGAATCCGGTATCTCGTCCAGGAACCGGGATGCCGGATTGTAGGCGGGCTGGCCGAAGGTGACGCGCATCGTCGCCCGGGACAGGTGCAGCAGCTTCCGGGCGCGGGTGATGCCGACGTAGGCGAGGCGCCGTTCCTCCTCCAGCTCATCATGCGACTCCATGGCCCGCAGGTGCGGGAAGATTCCCTCCTCCATGCCTGTCAGGAATACCGTGTCGAATTCCAGGCCCTTCGCGGTGTGCAGGGTCATCAGGGTCACCACTGCATGTTCTTCCTCCCCGCCGGGGAGCTGGTCGGAGTCAGCCACCAGGGCGATCCGCTCCAGGAACGCGGGCAGCGACGCATCGGGCTCGGGCATTCCCGCCGCCAGTGCGGAGTCGTCCTCCGCTGCCTCCTGTGCGAGATCGACGGCACTCGCCGTTGCGGCGAACTCTGCCGCCACGTTCACCAGCTCCTCCAGGTTCTCCAGGCGCGTCTCGTCCTGGGGATCTGTGGAGTTCTGCAGCTCCGCGAGGTACCCGGAGCCGGTGAGCACCGAGGTGAGGATCGCATCCGCGGGTTCTCCCTGGGCCATCATCACGCGGTGCCGCTCGATCAGGTCGACGAATCCGCGGATTTGTTTCGCCGAGCGGGTGGCCAGCCCGGGTGCCTCGTGGCTGCGTGACAGGGCATCGAAGAAGGTGATGCGTTCCGCACTGGCCAAGGCTGAGACCGCGGCCTCCGCTCGGTCACCGATCCCGCGCTTGGGCACGTTCAGGATGCGGCGCACTGACACATCGTCGGCGGGATTGGCGATGGCCCTCAGATAGGCGATGGCATCGCGCACCTCCCTGCGCTCGTAGAAACGCACGCCCCCGACGACCCGGTAGGGCATCCCGACCCGGATGAACACCTCCTCCAGCGCCCGCGACTGGGAATTGGTGCGGTAGAAAACCGCGACATCGCCGTAGCGGGTGCTGCCGTCATCGACCAGCCGGTCGATCTCCCGCGCCACGAACTGGGCCTCGTCGTGCTCGGTATCAGCGACCCACCCGACTATCGGGACGCCCTCCCCCAGGTCGCTCCACAGGGTCTTGTCGCGGCGTCCCCGGTTCCGTGCGATCACGGCGTTCGCGGCCTGCAGGATCGTGTTGCTGGAGCGGTAGTTCTGGTCCAAGACGATGGTCCGGGCTCCGGGGAAGTCACTCTCGAAGTCGAGGATGTTGCGGATCGTGGCCCCCCGGAAGGCGTAGATGGACTGGTCGGAATCGCCCACCACCATCAACTCGGCAGGTCCGGCGGTCGAAGCCTCGGTTGCCGATGCGGTGGCCTGACCGCACAGTTCACGGATCAGCGCGTACTGGGCGTGGTTCGTGTCCTGGTATTCGTCCACCAGCACATGCCGGAACCGGCGCCGGTACTTCTCCCGGACCTCCGGGAAGGCCTGGAACAGGTGGACGGTGGTCATGATCAGGTCGTCGAAGTCGAGGGCGTTGGCGGCCCTGAGGCGCGCCTGGTATTCCTCATAGACCCCGGCATTGGCCTGCTGCACCGGTCCTGAGGCCTGCTCCTTCGCGGCCTCGAAGTCGACCAGCTCGTTCTTCCAGGTGCTGATGGCGCTCATCACCGCACGCACGGGGAATCGTTTCGGGTCGAGTTCCTGGTCCCGCATCACCAGGGACACGAGGCGCTTGGAGTCGGCGTCATCGTAGATGGAGAAGGATTTCGCGATGCCGAAGCGGTCGATCTCCGAACGCAGGATGCGCACACAGGCCGAGTGAAACGTGGAGACCCACATCAGCTTCGCCCGGTTTCCCACGAGCTCCATGACACGTTCCCGCATCTCGGCCGCCGCCTTATTGGTGAAGGTGATGGCCAGCACAGCTCCCGGGTGCACGCCCCGCACCCCGACCAGGTGAGCTATCCGCCGGGTCAGGACGCGGGTCTTACCGGATCCGGCGCCAGCCACGACCAGCACCGGGGTCCCGGCATGGGTCACGGCCTCGCGCTGCGGCCCATTGAGTCCCGCTAGCAGTTCGGTTTCATCGACAGCACGCGCCGAACCTTGGGGCGACGGCGTGGCGGGGCCGGTTTCAGTGGGTGTGAAAACCGCGGCAAGATCGGGGAAGAGAGAGTCAGACATCGTGCCATCACCGTAATAGGCTTGCCGCCATGAGGCGAGTCCTGAGGTTTCTCCGTGTCGCTATTCCACGCATCAGCGTTGGTTTGTTGCTGACCCAGCTGGCCCTCATGATCGGCGTGACCGGCTGGGAGTCGCTGCGTAAGAAGCACCGGAAGCTACGCCACTTCCCCTATTCGCCTGCCCAACCGGTCACCGTCGGGCAGGACGAGATCACCGTCTACACCTTCGGCGAGGAGCTCTACCGCGACATGCTCGCCGCCATTGACGGCGCCCGGAAGGTGGTGAATTTCGAAACCTACATCTGGAAGTCCGACGAGGTGGGCGAAACCTTCAAGGACGCGCTGGGGCGGGCCGCGGCCCGTGGGGTCGAGGTGAACGTCATCTGGGATGACTTCGCGAATCTCGTGGTGCCTCGCCGCTTCTTCCACATGCCGGAGGGAGTGTTCGCGATGCGGCACCCGGCATTCCCGAAACCGTGGTCACCGAAGACCTGGGGCCGCGACCACCGGAAACTGTTGATCGTCGACCACGAGAAGGGATTCATCGGCGGATACAACATCGGCAAGCTGTACGCGAAACAGTGGCGCGACACCCACGCCCGGGTGGTCGGCCCTGGTGCAGCTGAGTTGGAGAACGCCTTCGTGGACTTCTGGAACCAGAACGCCGCCCGCCAGGGGCTGCCTGAGCTCCCCAATGACCAGCAGCGACGCTGGAACTCCCCCCTGAAGGTGTACCGGAACGTGCCCCGGATCCAGGTCTACCCCATACGCAACATGTATCTGGAGGCCATCGACCGGGCCACGGAGCGGATCTGGCTGACCCACGCCTATCTCATCCCCGACGACGACCTGGTGGCCGCCCTACGGGACGCTGTGAAGCGCGGGGTGGATGTCCGGATCATCGTCCCCGACCGCTCGAACCACGCCGTGGCCGACTGGCTGTCGCGGGGCTTCTACACCGATCTGCTGAACTCCGGCATCCGGTTGTTCCTCTACCAGGGGGCGATGGTGCATTCGAAGACCGCCGTGATCGACGGCGCCTGGTCGACCATCGGCACCGCTAACCTTGACCGTCTCAGCCTGCAGGGCAACTACGAGGCAAACCTTGAGATCACCGACCAGGATGTGGCCGCCCACATGGAAGAGGTCTTCGCGATGGACGAGGGCAACACCGTCGAGATGACCGCGGAGACCTGGCATCGCCGTCCATGGTGGAAGAAGGCTGCCGAGTCGCTGCTGAGCCCCTGGCGTCCCCTGTTCTGATCCCCACCCACGGGGAGGAATTGCTGGCTCAGGTCCGCACAGGGGCAAACCGGGGGTTCACCTGATGGTTTTTGACCACTTCGCAAGGCATGCTTGATACATGTTCACCTTCATCGCATACATCATCGTCGGCCTGATAGGCGGCAGCATCGCAAAAGCCATCATGCCCGGTGACGAGGGAGGCGGCTGGGTGTCCACCGCAGCTCTCGGAGCTTTCGGCGCCTTACTCGCAGGCTGGCTTGGCGAGCTGGTCTTTGACTCCTCCTACCACGGAATCTTCTCCGTTAAAGGCCTGATCTTCTCCGTGGTCGGTGCTCTCATCATCCTGGTGGTCCAGGGCTGGCTCAAGAAACGCAAAAGCTGAGTTCCCCGACAATTTCACCATGCGCGGGCCGTCCTAGGCGGCCCGCGCATTACCTATTCCTCGTTGCCCGAGATGACGCCACATTGACGTGATGCGGCAGATCAGACCAGGTGACGGTCGGTTGCCCACTTCGTGAGCTGATGCCGGTTGCTCAGCTGGAGTTTCCGCAGCACCGATGAGACGTGGGTCTCCACCGTCTTGATCGAGATGAAGAGTTCCCGCGCCACCTCACGGTACGAATAGCCCCGGGCGATCAGCTTGAGCACCTCACGTTCCCTGGAACTCAACCGGTCGAGTTCCTCGTCGATGCTGGCGAGGTCCACGGCACCCGAGAAGGCATCAAGCACGAATCCCGCCAGGCGCGGCGAGAACACCGCATCCCCAGAGGCCACCCGCTGGATTCCCTCGACGAGCTCTTCCGACGAGATGGACTTCGTCACGTACCCACGGGCGCCGGCCCGGATCACACCGATCACGTCCTCCGCGGCGTCGGAGACCGACAAGGCCAGGAACTTGACCTCCGGGGCCTTCGCGGTGACCTGCTTGATGACCTCGGCTCCGCCGCCGCCCGGCAGATGGACATCGAGCAGCACCACATCCGGCCTCGTCTCAAGGATGGAAGTCACGGAGGAGGCGACGTCCTCGCCCTCCGCGACCACCTCGCACACTTTCCCGATCTCATGGCGGACCCCAGCGCGGAACATGGCATGGTCATCGACCAACGCCACCCGCAGCTCCTCCAGCGGTTTGCCGTCTTCCAAACTCATCGACGCAACTCCAACCTGACCTCAGTACCCTCGCCCGGAGCGGTTCGTATCCGGGCTGTCCCCCCATGGCGCTCCATACGCGCCCTGATTGATTCTTTCACGCCCATCCGGTCCTGGCGGATCGTGGCCTCGTCAAAACCGCACCCGCGGTCGCGGATGAACACCTCCACCTGCTCGGGATCGACCTCCGCGAACACGTCCACGCGGGACGCACCCGAGTGCTTGGCCGCATTCGTGACCGCCTCCCCCGTCGCCTGCATCAACGCCGTGGCAGCCTCATCGAGATCCATATCACCGACGCAGATGACCTCGACCGCGATCGGGAAACGTTCCTCCACATCCGCCCGCAGCTGCTCCAGAGCGCCCTTCAGTGTCTGCGCACGGGTCTCCTCCCCATACAGCCAAGTGCGCAGCTCCCGTTCCTGCCGCCGGGCCAGGGAAGCCACCGCCACGGGGTCGTCGGCCTGGCGCTGGATCAACGCCAGGGTTTGCAGCACCGAGTCGTGCAGGTGGGCGGCCATGTCGGCGCGCGCCTCCGCGCGCAGCCGCTCCCGGTCCGCGGTCCTGACACGCGACCAGATGCGCAGCAGCCACGGCGCCGCGACCACGGTCAGCCCGGCCAGGAGTGCTGCAGCCGCAGCGACCGCAGGCTGCAGGCCGCTCCAGCCGAACTGGGAGGCCAGCAGCCAGCTGGTGCCAAGCCCCACCAGGATCAAACCGCCGATGAGCCGTGCGACGCTGGCGATCGTCTTGCCGCGAGATGCGGGACGCTCCCCAGCGGAGCCCCCTCTCCATGCCCTGCCGTCGGCCTGGACCCAGATCAGAACCACCCCGACACCGGCTAGCAGCAGAGGCCAGGACAGCGTCCCCCCGTAAGGAACCTGCCCGGACACCCCCCACATCAGGCCCATGATCAGCACGCCCGCCGAGAACACTACCCCCGCATCAACCCGCTGGGCGACCCGCTGCGGCCGCATCCTCGCCCGGCTCGCCCCAGCGAGTCCTGGCGCCTCGTCGTGCTCACCCGCGGGCACCAACACCCACAGCACGCCATACAGGAGCACGCCCAGCAAGCCCTCAAACATGAAGGACAGGAGCACGAAAGCCATCCGGAACCAGCTGACGGGCATCTGCAGGTGTTCCGCGATCCCGCTGGCCACACCAGCTATCACCTTCCGCGACAGGTCGCGTTTCAGCTGGGGAGGGGCGCTGACGGTGGTCGGTTCGGAACTCATGGCCTCTCAAGACTGACACGGCGCCATCGGCCACGCCACCCCGGAGGCAGGGTTTCAGGACAACTTCAGGGGGAGTCCTGATGGCCGATCGCCCCTCCCGGGTCCACACTGGATACCATGAACGATCTGGTGGACTTGGGTGGTCTGCACCCACGGCTCGCCCATCTGGACCGTCCAGCCGACAGTTTCAGCCCGGGCCTATGCCGGTCCATCGGTGCTCGTTTCGGGATCGATCCGCTACTGATCCGTATCCTGTTCATCCTCACCACCCTGCTGAGCGGCATAGGTGCCGTCGCATATGTCTGGGGGGTGTTGCTCACGCCTCGCGCTGGACGCCAGGCCCCCATACACCGTCTGCTGCCCGCCTTCAGCAGCTGGACCCCAAGAGCCCAGTGGATCACCATCGCGCTGAGCTGTCTCCTGGTGGTCGGCTGGGTTGCCCAGATGGCCTCGATGTCCCCACTGTTGCTGGTATCGGTGTTCGCGCTGCTGGTCCTATTCCGCCGCCGGGGACCCCGCCAGCACGCAGAACCCCAGAATTCCTCCACCACGCCACCGGGGGAACAGCCCTTTAAGAACAGTGCCCAGCTTCCCGTCGTCGACCTCTACGCCCCCGAGGAGTCTAAGATCCCAGGCCCCGCACCGCAGCCTGCCGGGGACACGCAGCCGCAGCCTTCCTGGTGGGGAGCCATCCTGGTGCTGTCCGTGGGATGCCTCGTGGCGGCCAGCATCGTGGTCTTCGATCTGGTCCCCGGAATCCTGGTGCGGGTCGCCCTAGTCCTCGGCGCCATCGGGTTCACCATCCTGGGCTGGGGACTCCTGAAACGCGACCGCCGACTTCCCATGCTGCTGTTGATACCCGCCCTCCTCGCTGCGCTGGGCATAGCCATCGCGGTCAGCACGAGCGCATCGGAAACGAGAATCCCGGCCACCACCGGCTCCGGCCGGGAGCTCAGGGAGTACCCGTTCATGGCGGTGGGGGACGGTGTCGCCGACCTCAGGGATCTGCCCGCCGGCAAGTCAATGACCGTGCACGTGCAGACGGTCCTGAGCCAGGTGCGTGTCATGTTGCCCCAGGCGCCAGTAAGCTACCACGTGACGGCATGGGCGACGGAGATGACTTGGCCCGGCGGCATCGAGCCCGCACAGCACGGGTCTGAGGCGGAGGGAATCCAGCTTGTCGTCGACAGTCACCTGTCCGCGGTGAGGGTGGAGTATCCGCTATGAGAGGAGTCGACGTCCCCACCATCGTCACCGGAGTGGTCATCACGGGCTTCGCCGCGGTGATCGCCTGGGTTGGCAGCGGACAGGGACTGCTGGGCCCAACGAAGCTGTGGTTCGCAGGCATCCTGATGGTGGCAGGCTCCATCGGACTCATGATCAGCCTCGGAAGATCACCACGAGGCAAGGAAACCACCGCAAACAGAAGGAGAAAATGATGAAGCTCGTTCGTTCAGACTCAGACAAGATGATCGCTGGCGTTGCCGGTGGGATCGCCGAGGCAACTGGTTTCGACTCCACCATGGTGCGCATAGTGCTGGCCCTACTCATAGTGTGCGCCGGCTCCGGATTGCTGATCTACATGGTGCTCTGGGCGCTCATGCCGCGCCCCACCGGTGGCTCGCTGGCAGAGGACGGTTTGCGTGAGGTCAACCAGTGGCGTAAGGACCGGGGCCTCTGAGCTACCCCTGCCAGATCCGCTGTCGTTCTTTTGGCCGCTGAGTTGTGTGCCGCGGAATCCCGGTAGCAGGATGAAACCGGCCAATGCATCCGGCAATGGATCCCAAGGTCTACAGATCGCGGGATTGTCCGGATGACAACGACAATGACACACGCACACTGGCAAGTGCCCGGGACCACTCAGGTCCCGGGCACTTCCGCATTGTCAGGGAAACCCACCGGTAGGACAGGACCTCTACTCCCACTCGATAGTGGCCGGTGGCTTGCTGGTGATATCCAGCACGACACGATTCACGTCGGGACACTCGTTGGTGATCCGCGTGGAGATCTTCTCCAGCAGCTCCCACGGCAGCTTGGCCCAGTCGGCAGTCATGGCATCGTCGGAGGTGACGGGCCGCAGCACGATGGGGTGGCCGTAGGTGCGTCCATCACCCTGCACCCCGACGGAATGCACATCCGCCAGCAGCACGACGGGGAACTGCCAGATCTCCCTCTCCTTGCGGGCTTTGGCCAGCTCCTGGCGGGCTATGGCGTCGGCTCGGCGGAGCACCGCGAGCCGGTCGGCCGTCACCTCGCCGATGATACGGATGCCAAGCCCGGGGCCCGGGAATGGGTGCCGCCACACCAGCGACTCCGGCAGGCCCAGCTGCAGCCCGACGGCCCGCACCTCGTCCTTGAACATGGTGCGCAGCGGCTCGATCAGCGTGAACTGGAGATCCTCGGGCAGGCCCCCGACGTTGTGGTGCGATTTGATATTCGCAGCACCCGCGCCGCCGCCGGACTCCACCACGTCGGGGTAGAGGGTGCCCTGCACCAGAAAGTCGATGCCGCGCTCCCCCGCCAGCCGGGCGGCCATCACCTCGAAAGTGCGGATGAACTCCCGGCCGATGACCTTGCGTTTCTCCTCAGGGTCGGAAATTCCCGCCAGGGCGCCGAGGAAACGCTCGGACTCATCGGCGACCACGAGATCGACTCCCGTGATCTCGACGAAGTCCTCCTTGACCTGTTTGGCCTCGCCCTCGCGGAGCAGACCGTGATCGACGAAGACGCATGTCAGCTGCGATCCGATCGCGCGCTGCACCAGCGCAGCCGCGACGGCGGAGTCGACGCCCCCCGAGAGGGCGCACAGCACGTGACTGTCCCCCACCTGGGCGCGAATGTCGGCGATGGCCTCACTGACCATGTTCTCCGGGGTCCAGTCCGGGGTCAGGCCCGCGATGTGGAACAAGAAATGTTCCAGCACCTGCTGACCCCACTGGGTGTGAGCCACTTCTGGGTGCCACTGCACCCCGGCCAGTTTGCGCATCCGGCACTCGAACGCGGCGACGGGAGCACCCGCGGTGCGGGCCAACACATGGAAGCCCTCGGGAGCCCGGGAGACGGAGTCCCCGTGGCTCATCCACACGTTGAGGGTGTTGGGAAGGGTGGCCAGCAGCTTGCCGCTGTTCTGGATCGACAGAGGGGTGCGGCCGTACTCACGCTGCCCCGTCTTGGCCACCGAGCCCCCCAGCGCCTGCGCCATCGCCTGGAAGCCGTAGCAGATTCCGAACACCGGGATCCCCGCCTCAAACAACGCGGGATCAAGCTGCGGAGCCTCGTCAGCATAAACGGAGGAGGGCCCTCCCGACAGAATGATGGCGGCAGGCCGCCTGGCGATGATCTCATCGACAGACGCGTCAGAACCGATGATCTCGGAATAGACGTGAGCCTCACGGACGCGCCTGGCGATGAGCTGCGCGTACTGGGCGCCAAAGTCCACGACGAGGACCAGATCATGCTGGGAAGTCATGGGCGAGAGTCTAATGGCGCCCCGGAGAAGTTGCTCACGCGGGAAACACTCCGGTCAAGCGTCCAGCATGTGATACGACAAGTCGTAGTGGGAATAGCCTCGTCCCTTGTCCCGTTGTCATAGTCATGACCGTTTACCCCAATGTCACCGCACTCATCGGACGCACTCCCCTGGTCAAGCTGAACCGCATCGCCGGGGACAACGCCACAGTCGTGGCGAAACTTGAGTTCTACAACCCCGCCAACTCCGTAAAAGACCGCATCGGCGCAGCCATCATCGAGGCGGCCGAGGCCTCTGGCGAACTGAAGCCGGGAGGCACCATCGTGGAGGGCACCTCCGGCAACACCGGTATCGCGCTGGCGATGGTGGGCGCCGCGAAGGGATACAAGGTGGTCCTGGCCATGCCCGAGACCATGTCCCTGGAGCGCCGCGCCCTGCTGCGTGCGTACGGCGCCGAGCTGGTTCTCACCCCCGGCCCGCTGGGCATGAAGGGAGCCGTTGAGAAGGCGCGGGAGATCGCCGAGGAGCGCGGCGGGGTGCTGGCACGCCAGTTCGCGAACCCCGCGAACCTGGACGTGCACCGCCGCACCACGGCCGAGGAGATCTGGTCCGACACCGACGGCGGCGTCGACATCGTGGTGGCAGGGGTCGGCACCGGCGGCACCGTCTCCGGTGTCGGACAGGTACTCAAGGAACGTAAGCCTGAGGTGAAGATCATCGCTGTGGAGCCCGCGGAGTCACCCATCCTGTCGGGTGGCCAGCCCGGCCCCCACAAGATCCAGGGCCTGGGCGCGAACTTCGTGCCGGAGATCCTGGACCGCGACGTGATCGACGAGGTCATCACCCGGAACATCGACCAGTCGATCGAGTTCGCCCGGGCTGCCGCCACCCAGGAGGGCCTGCTCGTCGGCCTGTCCTCCGGCGCTGCAATCTCCGCCGCAGTCGAAGTAGCGAACCGCCCCGAGAATGCGGGAAAGACGGTCGTCGCGGTGCTGCCCGACTTCGGTGAGCGCTACCTGTCCACCGTCCTCTTCGAGGGCCTGGTCGACGCCTGAGGCCGAGAACCTGCCATGACGAGGCTCCCCGCTGGCGAACCAGCGGGGGCCTACTTTATTCGGGATTGTGCTCAGCGGGAGATGCGCCGCCGGAAGGCCATGAGCGACAGCGCTGGGAAGATCGCCAGCAGCACCACCCAGGAGATAACGGTGGCCGCGACGGGGTTCTGCAGCGCCCAGACGTCCGGCACCGCGGCGGTGCCGAGATTCCCGAACAGCGACCGCACCGCCTGCACCAGCGCCGAGAGCGGATTCCACTCGGCGATCACCCGCAGCCAGTCCGGCATAGTCTCCGTCGGCACGAAGGCATTGCTGGCAAAGGCTGCGGGGAAAAGCACGACCTGCCCCGCGCTGCTGACAGCCTGGGGCTTGGACACCAGGATTCCCAGCAGCAGCGTCACCCAACTGAAACACCATGCCGACACCAGCAGGATCACGATTCCGAGCAGGAAGTTCCCCATGCCGTCGTTGAACCGCCAGCCGACGATGAAGCCGGCAATCATCATCACGATGGTGGAGCAGGCGGCCACGATGAGGTCGGAGAGCGTACGGGCCACCAGGATCGCGCTGGGAGCCATGGGCAGGGTGCGGAACCGGTCGATGATCCCCTCCTTCAAGTCCTCAGCCATGTACAGCCCGGAGATCAATGCCCCGAACACAATCGTCTGGCCGAAGATGCCGGCGATCAGGTAATTCGTGTAGTCACCGCCTTGCACTTGCACGGCGCCGCCGTAGACCTGGGTGAACAGCAGCACGAACATGACCGGCTGCATCACGGAGAAGCCTATGATCTCGGGACTGCGCCGCAGCTGTAGCAGGTTGCGCACCAGAACAGCGTGGACGTCGCTCAGCCAGGAGACGAGGCGGCCGCGCTCCAGGGGCTGAATCGTGCTCATGCCGCCACCTCCTTAGCCCCATGACCGGTCAGGGTCAGGAAGACATCGTCCAGGGTGGGGCGCCGGATCCCGGCGTCGTGCAGCTCGATGCCCTCGTTCCTCAAAGCCGCCAGCACGGCCACCAGGGCGCTGGTGGGATCTGCGGCCTGCGCGGTCACGGTGCGGCCGGCCACCGACACCTCCCCTGTGGCCTGCAAGGCGACCACCGACCGGGCGCGGTCCACGTCGGTCTCATCGACCAGCGTCAGTTCGATGCGCTGGCCGCCCACCGACGCCTTCAGCTCGTCGGCGGTGCCCTCGGCGATGACGCGGCCGTGGTCGATCACCGAGATGGCATCAGCCAGCTGGTCAGCTTCCTCAAGGTATTGGGTGGTCAGCAGCAGCGTCGTGCCCTCGCTGACGCGCCGGCGGATGATCTCCCAGAGCCCGATCCGGGCCTGCGGGTCGAGGCCAGTGGTCGGCTCATCGAGGAACAGCACCGGCGGATTGACCACGAGCGCCCCGGCCAGGTCGACACGGCGGCGCATCCCTCCCGAGAAGCCCTGCAACGGCCGGTCGGCGGCATCGGTCAGGTCGAAGGCCTCCAGCAGCTCCTCGGCCCGCTGCTTGGCCTGGCGGGTGCCCAACTGGTAAAGACGCCCGACGAGGATGAGGTTCTCCCGGGCCGTCAGCACCTCGTCGACAGCCGCGTACTGGCCGGAGGCGCCGATCAAGGGCCGCACCCCCGCGGGGTTGGCGAGCACGTCGATCCCGGCGACGCTGGCGCTCCCGGAGTCCGGGCGCAGCAGGGTGGTCAGCACTTTCACGCTGGTGGTCTTACCGGCACCGTTGGGTCCCAGCAGCGCCCGGACGGTGCCCTGCCCGGCCGAGAGGCTGAGCCCGTCGAGCGCATGCACCGGGCCTGCCTTGGTTTGATACGTTTTACGCAATTCCTGCGCCGTGATGAAGGTCATGATTCCCTTTCTCGTGGGTTGGAAGAGGCCGGGAGCCGCTGCAACGGCTCCTGGCCCGGAAGTGCCGTGTCCCCCGCATTCCATGGGACACGGCACTTTTGCCTATGTGTGTTCCGCCGTGGTGTCGCCGATGAGCCGCCGCAGCGCCTCCTCGACCTCCTCACGAGGGGTGACCGTCCCCTGGCCCTGTACAGCGGCCAGAAACATGACCCCGTAGAAGTAGGCGAGCACGGCCTGGACGGTCCTTTCAGGAATGCCTCGCGATATCTGCTTCAGCAGATCGGCATCAGTCGGGATGATGAACCGCCGCATTTTGAGATGGGTCGACTGGAGCAGGGCGAAGGACAGCTCATTGCGGATCCGCACCGGGTCAGCAAGCGCTTCCATCACCATGTCCACCAGCACCCCCACCGGATCCTCAGCTTGTTCGAGCGCAGATCCAAACTCGTTCATCAGCTCCTCACGCTCTGACTCCAAGCCAGCCAGCGCCTCCGCCAGCATGTCGGTCAGGGACCTGAAGTAGTGCGTGGTGGAGCCCAGCGGAACCTGGGCGCGTTCCGCCACCTTCCGGTGGGTGACGGCGGCGACCCCGATTTCCCTGATCAGCTCCCCGGCGGCCTGCAGAATCTTGTTCCTGCGCCCCTCGGGATCCCTCGCTCGTTTCGTCACACGAGTAATGTACATTCGTACATGTACATGTGTACATTATCGGCGTGTCGCGGGATACCACCGGTGCGCTGGACCCTGAATCCCAGGCTCTCAGACCCCGGACAGCGATGCGCAGTACAGCACCTCGTGACGACGCTCCCCCAAGTGCGACTCCACGAGGGCCACCTCGGAGACGGTGAACGCCGCTGAGACGTAGGTGTCGAGGGCCTGGACGAGGCGGCCGGCCTGCTGGGCACGGCCGGCCCGGGCCACGGTCAGGTGGGGTGTGAAGCCCGCCCCGTCGGGGCTGCCGCCGTGGTGGGTCACGAGTGCCCGCAGCTGCTGCGACCACTCCCCCAGCCTCGCCGCGGCCTCACCCGGCACGCCGAGGTAGAGGACCTTGGCGCGCTCGGGGCTGCGGAAGGCCCCGGCTCCGGCAACCGTCATGGTCAGTGGTGCGCGGCGCTGGGCCCACGCGTCGAGGCCCTGGATGAGCTCCTCGGTGCGCTGGTCCGGGTAGTCGGCCATGAACGCCAGGGTGACGTGGTAGCTGCCGGGCCGGGTCCAGCGCCACGGCGACCTCTGGGAGGCAGTCCGGCGCGGCTCCAGGAAGCGCTCGATACCGGCGATCACATCGGCAGGCGGGATCACAGCGAGGAAACAGCGCATCATGCGATCCTACGGCCGGGGTCCTGACCGGCCGCGCCATGTCCTGGCCGGCCCCCTCAGCCCGGCAACCCGAGGTGCTCCCGCAGGGTGCCGCCCTGGTAGCCGTCCCGGAAAAGCCCACGCTGTCTGAGCAGCGGAACCACCTGGTCCAGGAATAGGTCTATGGACTTGCGCGACCCGCCCGGCAGGGCGATGAACCCGTCGATGGCCCCGGCCGCTGCCCGGGCCTCGATGGCATCGGCCGCATCCGCCGGGGTGCCGATGACACTCCAATGCAAGGGTGTGTCCACCTCGCTGGCCTCGGCCAGGTCCTGGGCCTCCCCGCGGGTGGCCGCCAGAACCAGGTTGAGCCCGGGCAGGAAACGGATGCCGCCGGCATCACGTCCCGCGGCAACCGCGGCCTCGCGGAGGGCGGTCCGCTGCTCTCGGGCCGCCTCCAGCTCCGGGGTCGCGCCGAAGACCGCATCAGCCACGGACCCAGCGAAGGCGATCCCGGATGGCGACGCCCCAGCCTGCAGCAGGGGCAACCGCCCTGCGGGATGGGCTGGCAGCGCCATCGGCCCGGCAATCTGGAAGTGCTCGCCCTCGAAGTCAATGGACCGCACTCGCGTGGCGTCGGCGAAGACCCCGGAGGCACGGTCGGCGACGAAAGCCTCGGCGGGGAACGAGTCCCAGAGGCTAGTCACCACGCTGACGAACTCCGCGGCGCGCGCGTATCGCTCAGCGGAGCCGGGCGGGTTGGCGAGACCGTAGTTCTCCTCACCGCCGAGGGCGGTGACCACGTTCCAACCCGCACGGCCGCCGCTGATCTGCTGCAGGGAAGCCAGGCTCCGCGCCACGGGGAACGGGTGCGCATAGACCGTCTGGATCGTCGGCACCAGGCCGATCCGCGTCGTGGTTGCGGCCAGAGCGGCAACCAGGGTGTACGAGTCGAGGGTGGCGAAACCGGGAGCCTTGTCGATGGTCTCCAGCCTGAGATAGCCGGCCTCGGGGCAGAAGAGGAAGTCGAGTGCCGCCTCCTCGGCCTGGCGCGCGAGTTCACGGTAGGGGGCGAGGGTGAACATCTCCTCGACGCGGCTGTCGTCGCGTCGCCAGGCTCCCTGGCGCAGCCAGGTGGGGGAAAGTGCGATTCCTATGTTCAGGGTCATGTCGGTCCTTCCGGGTTGGGAGTTCTCGTGGGTGATGGCCTGACCCCTCCGATCGGTGTCACCTGGGGTGATCCGGTCACGGGGTCGGGGTGTATGACGCAGGACAGCCCGAAGACCTCCTCGACGAGTCCAGGGGTGACCACCTGTCCCGGTGGCCCCTGCGCGACGATCCCGCCGTCGCGCAGGGCCACCAGGTGGGTTGCGAAGCGTGCGGCCTGGTTGAGGTCGTGGAGCACCGCCACCAGGCAGCGGCCCCGGCGGTTGAGGTCGACCATCAGTTCCATCAGCTCTATCTGGTGGCGGATGTCGAGAAAGGTGGTGGGCTCGTCCAGCAGCAGGATGGGGGTGTCCTGGGCGAGCGCCATGGCGATCCATACGCGCTGCCGCTGGCCGCCCGACAGCTCATCGACCCGCCGGGTGGCCAGGCCGGTGACGCCCGCGTCCCGCATGGCGCAGGTAACCAGCTCCTCGTCGCGCCAGGTCCATCGCCGGGCGAATCCCTGGTGCGGGAACCGGCCCCGGGCCACCAGCTCGGAGACGGTGATGCCGTCGGGGGCGATCGAGCTCTGCGGCAGGATGCCGATCTGCCTGGCGACCTGCCGGGTGGGGCATGCTTGAATGTCGCGGCCGTCGAGGATCACCTGCCCGGCGGATGGCCTGATGAGCCGGGCCAGGGCTTTCAGCAGCGTGGACTTGCCGCAGCCGTTCGGGCCCACCACCGCGGTGAACTCCCCGTCGAGGACCTCCAGGTCGAGGCCGGTGGAGATGACGTGGCTGCCGTAGCGGAGCTCGACCCCCGTCGCCTGCAGCCGGCTGTCAGCTGTCATGCCGTTCGTCTCCCCTCATGCAGCAGGAGGTAGATCAGGTATAGGCCACCGGCGCAGACAGTGATCAACCCCGCAGGGATGGGGCGGTTGCTGGCGCTGGCAGCCACGGAGCAGAGCTGGGCGGCGGCAAGCAACACCGCCCCCGTCGCTGCCGCCCCGGTGACGGAGATCCCGGGGGTCCTCATGAGCCTCCGGGCGATCTGCGGGGCGGCCAGGGCCACGAAGCCAATGGGGCCGGCCGCCGCGGTCACCACGGCGGAGCACGCCACCCCCACGAAGACGAGCAGCAGCCGGCGGGACTCCAGGGGCAGTCCGAGCGCACTGGCAGCCTGCTCCCCCAGCTCGATGATCCCAAGCGACGGCGCCAGCAAAATCACGGACGCCAGCAGAGCGACCGCGAGTCCCAGCCACATCGGAAGCGTCGCAGGATCCACCCGCGCCAGGGTCCCGGCCCCCCAGAAGCCGACCAGCATGGCGTCCTCGACACGGGCCCGGGTGATCAGGTAAGCATTCACCGCACCCAGCGCCGCGGAGACCGCCAGGCCGGCCACGACGAGCCGGAATCCCCTTCTGCCGCGGCCAGAGAGCAGATGGACGATGAGGGCGGTCAGCAGTCCCCCGCCCACCGCCGCAGCGGCGATGACGCCATGGGCGCGTGCTCCGAACAGGAGCATCGCCATCACGACCGCGGTGTAGGCCCCCGCGTCGAAGCCGATGACATCCGGCGATCCCAGCGGGTTGTGGGTCAGCACCTGGAAGACCGCGCCACCGGTCCCGAGCAAGGCCCCGAAGAACACCGCCGAGACCGCCGCGGGAAGACGCCACTCAAGCACGATCACGCGGGCGAACGTCTGCTGGCCGGACAGGGCCTCGAAGACCTGGCCGAGGGTCAGCGGATAGTCGCCGATGAGCAGGCAGGCTCCCGCCAGCGCCACCGCCAGCAGGACCAGGAGGATCTGCAGCACTGCCGGCCGCACCGCAATGCGGACGCCGAAGCGGGTGCCGCGCAGGCGCAGCATGTGGTGTGCGAAAGTCACCTGCTCCGTCACGGGTTTGCCTTCCATGCCTGCGTCACGAGCAGCGGCGCTCCGATGACGGCGGTGAGGATGCCGACCTCGATCTCCCCGGGCGCGGCGATCACACGACCCAGCGAGTCAGCCATCAGCACGAGGGCCGGAGCGGCCAGGAGAGAGCCGGTGAGAATCAGCCGCTGATCAGGTCCGAGGCTCCAGCGCACCACGTGCGGGATCATCAGCCCGATGAAGGCCAGGCCACCCGTGATCGCCGTGGCAGAGCCGGCTAGCAGTGTGATGGCGATCACAGCGCCAAGCCGGGTCCTGCTGGCCCTGACCCCCAGCCCGGAGGCGACGTCGTCGCCCAGGGCCATGGCGTCCAGCGAGCGCGCCAGGGCGAAGGCGAGGACACAACCCACTGCCATGGCAGGCAGCACCGGGATGAGCTCGTCGAGACGGGTGCGGGCGATCGAGCCCACTCCCCAGGTGCGGACCGCCTCGAACGTGTCGGGATCCAGCAGCGACAGGAACCGGTTCACCCCATTCAGCAACGCCGCCATGGCCACGCCCCCGAGCAGAAGCTGGACGGGGTTGACGGGCCCACGGCCCGCGGCGCCGATCGCGAGGACCAGGGCCGTGGCGCCCAGGGCCCCGGCGAAGGCCCACCACTGATAGCCGGCCACGCCGGTGAGACCGGTGAGCCCGGCCCCCACGGTCACGGCGACCCCGGCCCCGGCATTCACCCCGAGGATGCCCGGGTCCGCGAGGGGGTTGCGGGTCAGGGCCTGCATGAGTGCTCCCGCGACGCCGTACGCCGCCCCGACCGCCAGCCCGACGAGGGTGCGGGGAATCCGCATGTCCCAGACGATCGCCGTGGCCAGGTCAGAACCGGGGGCGACGAGGGCCTGCCACCACTCGGGCAGGCTGAGGAACCTCGCGCCCGTCATGACGCTGAGCGCCACGGAGACGCACAGGACGGCGGCGAATCCCGCCACGACGGGGACTGGGTGACGGAGAACATGCAGGCTCCCGCGCACAAGAACCGGCTGAGCCATGCCGGCCCCACTCACCGGGACCGGGACTGTCTAGGAGCGCTCAGGCTCATTCGATGACCTCGGCGATCTTGGGGACCAGGATGTCGAGCGCGACCTTGGTGCCCAGCGGGCCTGCGGTGGACATCGCCCAGCCTGCGGGGGATGTGTTCTCGGTGATCACCGTGCGCCCGCTCTTCCAGGCCTCAAGCCCCTGGAAGACCGCGGAGTCGGTCAGACCGGGAATGGCCTCCGGGCTGACTGCCGTCTCCTTCTCGCTGCCGGCGACGATCAGCACGTCCGCGTCGATAGAGCCCATGAGCTCGGGACTGACGGTCTGGGTCTCCGAGAAGGACCCCGCCTGCGGAGCCTGCGTGAACCCGATCGAGGTGAACACCTCCTCGATGATCGACCCGGGCAGGCTCTGATAGCTGAGGCCACGCTGGGTGCCGAACCACACGGTGTAGCTGAGGCTCTTGCCCTCGAATCCCGGGTGCGCCTGCCGGGTCCCGGTGATGTAGGCGTCGTAGTCGCTGATCACCTTCTCGGCCGCGGCCGGCAGGTCGAGGGCGTTGCCGAGGATGCGGATGTTGTCCTTCCAGGGATTGCTGAAGTATCCGGTCCACGGCTTGTCGCTGGTAATCACCGGAGCGATCTCAGAGAGCTTCGCGAAGGAGTTGGTGAGGTCGTAGCCGAAGGCGACGATCACATCGGGCTTGGCTGCGGCAATGGACTCATAGGGGTATTGGTCCCAGCTCTCGGTCTCGAAGACCAGCTCGATGCGCCCCGCCGCGGCCTCGGCGAGCCATGGAGCCTTCTTGTAGCCAAGGCCATTCGTGGTGACGGGGACACCACCCATGGCCAACAGGAGCTCCGTGTCCACGGCGTTTGCCCCGACGGTGGCCACGCGGGTTGGTCGCTGTGTGATGACCGACTCGCCGTAGGGCGAGGTGAGTGTGAGCGGGTATCCGGTCTGTCCCTCGGCCGCTGGAAGCAGGGTGGCCTCACCCGAGGTGGCCGGAGCACTCGGTTCACTACCTGGCGTGGCGGTGCAGGAGACAACCATCACGGCGGACAGGACCAGCAGCAGGACGCTGCCGAGCTGAGCCAGCAGAGGAGATCTGGAGGACATGTGGAAGACACCTTCGTTCGGGGACTGCGTCGTCCTGAGCAGTCCAGCGGCCGGTGGAAAAGATTTATGTTAGTTAGCCTAACTTAATTGGGGCCTGTGGGCTAGGGCATCTCAGGCGGGCACCCCGCCAGGCCACACCACTCACCGGGAAACGCCAGAATGGGGGCATGGTCTCACCTGGACGCCCCCGCCTCATCACCACCGACCGCATCGTCGATGCCGGCAGGCGGATCACACTCCCCCAGCTGTCGATCCGTGGAGTGGCACGAGAGCTCGGCGTCAGCGAGATGTCGATCTACCGGGTCGCCGGCGACCTCGAGGGGCTGAGAGCCATGGTGGCCGAGGGCATCGTCGCCGGGCACACTTTTCCCGAACCGACTGCCGGGAATCCAGAGGATGCGCTGGTGGAGCTGGGGCATGCGCTGCGTGACTTCGTCATCGTCAACCCCGGGATCGGCCAGCACCTCACCCGGCTCTCCGCTCCCCGGCATGACTTCACGATCAGGCTCGCGGAGGAACAGCAGGCCGCCTTCGCATCGCGTTTCGGCTACCCCCCGGCCCAGGCGAGTCTCCTGGTATCCACCGTCGCAGAGCACGCGGTGGCGCTCGGCGAGATCAATCCGCTGTCCCACGACGGCCAGGATCAGGACCTCTCGCTGCCTGAGCACGCGCCGACTGTCCGCGCCGGTGCCGAGACCATCGCCTCCCTGACTGCGAGGGAGCGTTTCGACTGGTCGATCCGGGCCACCGCGCGAGGCGCCATATCGCTGCTGGATGACCGGGAGCGCAGGCCGTGAGGCCACCCCTGGTATCTCCCGCCCACTCCCAGACCTGGCATCCGTATGCCATGACAGCGGCTTCAGAGCCCCCGGTCCGGGGCTCTCTCAGCCTTCCGGTTCCTCCCGGGACTCCTCGGCGGCGATCTGCTCGTGATGCCGCACCACCTCGCGGACTATGAACGTGATGAACTTCTCCGCGAGTTCAGGATCCAGCTCGGACTCGATGGCGAGTGCCCGCAGCCGCCGGATCTGTTGAGCCTCACGCTCCGGGTCCGCCGGTGGTAGCGCGGCTGCGGCCTTCAGCCTGCCCACCTCCTGGGTGACCTTGAAACGTTCGGCCAGCAGATGGACGAGCATCGAGTCCATGTTGTCGATGCTGCCTCGCAGCCTCGATAGCTCCCGGCGGGCGTCGGCGGCGTCCATCAGTGCACCATGACGTCGATGCGCTGGAACGACTTGATGTCGGTGTAGCCCGTGAAGGCCATGGCCTTGCGCAACCCACCTACGAGGTTCATGGTGCCGTCGGGCAGATGAGAGGGGCCATTGACGACCTCCGCCAGGGAGCCGACCTGCTCGAAGAACACCCGCTCGCCACGCGGCAGGGTCGCGTGCCAGGCCTCCGGCCCCCAGTGCCAGCCGCGCCCTGGGGCCTCCGTGGCCCGCGCCAGCGGGGAACCGACCATCACCGCGTCGGCTCCGCAGGCGATGGCCTTCGCGATGTCCCCGGACCGCCCAACCGCCCCATCGGCGATCAGATGCACGTACCGCCCGCCCGACTCCTCCAGGTAGTCGCGGCGCGCCTCCGCGACATCCGCGACGGCGGAGGCCATCGGCACCTCGATCCCCAGCACCGAGGCCGTGGTGTGGGTGGCCCCGCCGCCGAAACCGACCAGCACTCCCGCCGCGCCAGCCCGCATTAGGTGCAGAGCCATCCGATAGGTGGCGCAGCCCCCCACCAGAACAGGCACATCGAACCGGTAGATGAACTCCTTCAGGTTGAGGGTGTCCTCGGTCTCGTCGACATGCTCAGCGGAGACCGTGGTGCCGCGGATGACGAAGAAATCCACCCCGGCCCGCTCGATCACATCCGCGAACTGCTGGGTGCGGGCAGGCGACAGGGCCCCAGCGACGGGGACTCCGGCAGCACGGATCTCAGCGAGCCGGGCCTCGATCAGCTCCGCCTTGATGGGCTCGGAGTACAGCTGCTGCATGCGCCGCGTCGCGGTCACCTGGTCCGCCGGCTCGGTCAGCTGCTCATAGGCAGGCGACGGATCCTCGTACCGGGTCCACAGCCCCTCCAGGTTGAGCACTCCCAGGCCGCCCAGACGCCCCATCTCGATGGCGGTCGCGGGCGACATCACCGAGTCCATCGGGGCAGCCACTATCGGCGTGTCGAAGGTCACCGCATCGATGCGCCAGCGCAGATCCACCTCCGATTCGGACCGGGTACGCCGGGCGGGTGCGATGGCGACGTCGTCGAAGGAGTATCCGTGGGTGGCGTTCTTGGAATGGCCGAGTTCATACATTGGTTTTCCTGTCAGCGGGACCAGTAGTTGGGGGCCTCAGCGGTGAGCTGGATGTCATGCGGATGTGATTCTCGCAGACCCGCCGCCGTGATCCGCACGAAACGGCCGCGTTCCTGCAGCTCCTCGACGGCGCGGGCGCCGGAGTAGAACATCGACTGCCTGAGCCCGCCGACCAGCTGGTAGGCGACGGCGGACAGGGGTCCCCGGTAGGCCACCTGCCCCTCGATGCCCTCGGGGACGAGCTTGTCGTCGCTGGCCACGTCACCCTGGAAGTAGCGGTCCTTGGAGTAGGAGGCCTTGCGGCCGCGCGCGGCCATCGCGCCGAGGGATCCCATCCCCCGGTAGGTTTTGAACTGCTTGCCATTGATGAACACCAAGTCGCCGGGGCTCTCCTCGCAACCGGCCAGCAGCGATCCGAGCATCACCGAATTGGCACCCGCGACGATGGCCTTCGCGATGTCACCGGAGTACTGGAGGCCACCGTCGCCGATCACGGGCACGCCATGGGGCCGGGCGGCCCGGGCGGCGTCGTGGATGGCGGTCACCTGCGGCACGCCAACCCCGGCGACCACCCGGGTGGTGCAGATCGACCCCGGCCCGACCCCGACCTTGACGCCGTCGGCACCCGCCTCGACGAGCGCGCGGGCGCCCGCATAGGTGGCGACGTTGCCGCCGATGACATCCACCCCGGCGGCGGCCGGGTCGGCCTTGATGCGCCGGATCATGTCGACCACTCCCCGGGAATGCCCGTGGGCGGTGTCCACGATCACGCAGTCCACCCCCTGCTCGACCAGCGCCATGGCCCGCTCCCAGGCGTCACCGAAGAAACCGACTGCCGCGCCCACCCGGAGCCGGCCGGCGTCGTCCTTGGCGGCGTTGGGGTACTTGTCGGCCTTGACGAAGTCCTTGAGGGTGATCAGGCCCTTGAGACGGCCCCACGAGTCGACTATGGGCAGCTTCTCGATCTTGTTCTTCGCCAGCAGCGCCAGGGCCTCATCGTTGGAGATGCCGACGGGGGCCGTGACCAGGGGCATCCTCGTCATCACCTCATGGACAGGACGGGTCGCATCGTCCTCGAAACGCAGGTCGCGATTGGTGATGATGCCGAGCAGCATCCCGTCGTCATCAACGACCGGCAGGCCCGAGATGCGGTACTGGGAACAGGCCTCGTCCACCTCTCGCAGGCTGGCATCAGGGCCGATGGTCACAGGCTGGGTGACCATGCCCGCCTCCGACCGCTTCACCTGGTCCACCATGTGCGCCTGGGCATCTGTGGAGAGGTTCCGGTGCAGGATCCCGATGCCGCCCTCGCGCGCCATGGCGATGGCCATACGAGACTCGGTGACGGTGTCCATCGCAGCCGACGACAGGGGGATGTTCAGGCGGATGTTGCGGCTGAACCAGGTTGAGGTCTGGGCCTGAGAGGGGATGACATCCGACTCGTTGGGCTGAAGCAGCACATCGTCGAAGGTCAGCCCCAGCGCCTCGAAAGGTGCGGGTACGCCCGAGGGGGTCAGATTCGCCACGAGATTGTTCCTCCCAAGTTGATCAGGCGCCGATTCTATCGCTGCCCACTCCTGGCACCCCGGCCCCTGGGAACGTGCCAGCCGTACCTCAGAGCCACGACGCGAATAGCCACGATCAGGCCCGCGGTACCGAGCATGCCGGCGCTCCCGGCCCACCCCGCCAGGGAGAGCCCGACGATCAGGGCGCCACCCAGCAGAGCCGGGACAACGTACAGTGGGGAACGCCACCTGAAGACAATCGGCACCTCCCGGGCCAGGATGTCACGGAGAATGCCGCCACCCACCCCGGTGATCACACCGACCACGACAGCCGAGGCCGGATGCAGCCCGAAGGCCAGACCCTTCAAGGCGCCGTCAACGGTGAACATACCAAGACCGACGGCGTCGCACAGCAGCAGCGGGATCCTGAGCCTCTCCCAAGTGCGCACCAGGACCATCACGACCAGCGCTGCGAGCACGGATAGGGCCAGCATCCACAGATCCACCAGGGCGGCCACCGGGATGGCCCCGATCAAGACGTCCCGGATCATGCCGCCCCCAACCGCGGTACAGCACGCGAGGGTGATGATGCCGACCGCATCCATCTCCCGCCGTTTGGCCTCAAGCGCCCCCGAGGCGGCGAAGGCGATCACTCCCGTGGCTGACAGCCCCAGCCGGGCCAGCATCTCCAGGTCCCAAACCACGGTTGACAAGTCTAGGGACCCGGATCTCAGACACATCGGATTTCCATCTGGTGGAAGAAACCGGGGTGTAGGCTCCCCGCGGGGGGAGTTGCCCACGATGCAAATTCCTGAACGAGGAGGCCAGATGGCCCAGCACACCGAAACCGTGATCGCCGCCCGTGATGCCGCTTTCGCCGCCCTGGCCGGCGGCTTCCGGCTCGTCGACCTGAGCGACGCCCTCGGCCCCGAGACCATCCTGTGGCCCGGAGCCCCTGCCCTGGAGGTCCTTGAGGCCGTGACCCACGACGCGCACGGCTACCACGCCCGCGTCTTCACCACCTTCGAGCACGCCGGGACGCATTTCGACGCGCCCGAGCACTTCGTGCCGGGCGGAGCGGACACCGCGAGCATCCCGATCGACGACCTAGTGGTGCCAGCTGTGATCATCGACATCACCAAGAAGGCAGCCACCGTCCCGAACGCGGTCGTGGAGCCCGGCGACGTGGAGACGTTCGAGGCACAGCACGGCCCCATCCCCTCCGGGACCGCGGTGCTGATGCGCTCCGGCTGGGCCCTGCGCAAGACCGACCCGCTGAGCTACGCGGGAAGCGAGGGCACCACCGGCCTGGCGTTCCCAGGCTTCGGCGTCGAGGCGGCCCGGCTGCTCGTAGAACGCGGAGTCGTGGGCCTGGGCGTCGACACCCTGGGCATCGACCCGGGTAACAAGCCGGACTTCCCAGTGCACCGCGATGTCTCGCATCCCGCCGGCCTGTGGCATCTAGAGAACCTGATCAACCTCGAACAGCTGCCGGAGACCGGCTCGGTCATCGCCGTCGGCGTCCCGCGGATCGTGGGCGGCACCGGGTTCCCCACCCGGGTGTTCGCCTTCGTGCCCCGGCAGTGAACCGACCCAGACAAGGACACCCATGGAATACACACCGACCCTTCCGCTCGTCGACGACGAGTCCGCCAGCCCGCGCGTCAAAGCCGTCTTCGACGACATCCGCGCCACCCGCCAGACCGACTTCATCAACAACTTCTGGCGGGCCCTGGCCAACGACCCCGCGAACCTGGAACGCACGTGGCAGGAGCTCAAGGAACTCATGGCTCCCGGCACCGAGCTGGATCCGATGATCAAGGAGCTGATCTACGTGGCGGTCTCCACCGTCAACAACTGCACCTACTGCGTGCGCTCGCACACCGCCGCTGCCCGGGCCAAGGGCGCCAGCGACGCCCAGATCGCCGAGCTGCAGTCGATCGTCGCCGCGGCCAACAAGACCAACCGGCTCGCGATCGGGCTCCAGGTTCCCGTCGACGAGGTTTTCGCCTAGAAAACCGGAGAGGACGTCATGGAGCTAGGCCTGAAAGACAGGCGCGCGATCGTCACCGGAGGTTCCAAGGGCCTCGGCTTCGCCATCGCGCAGGAACTCATCCGTGAGGGCGCCACGGTACGGATCTGCGCTCGCAACACCGAGGAGGTAGCAGCCGCCGTCGACAAGCTGGGTGAGCAGGCCGGTGGCCAAGCCGTTGATGTGCGTGACGCCAGTCAGCTGAGCACCTTCATGACCTGGGCTGCAGAGTCGATGGGGGGCATCGACATCCTGGTCAACAACGCCGGGGGCGCGCATCCCGGCTCGTTCGAGGCGCTCTCCGACGAGTCGCTGCTGGCTGACTTCAACATCAAGGTGCACTCGTGGTTCCGGGCCGTCAAGGCCGCCCTTCCCTGGCTGCGCCGGAGCCCCGCCCCGCGGGTGATCAACATCGGATCGGTGTACGCACGCATGCCCGATTTCCGTTTCTTCTCCACCACCGTCAACCGCGCGGCCGGCCTCAACCTGACCAAGGCCCTCGCGCAGGAGCTCGCAGGCGACCGCATCCTGGTCAATGCCGTGAACATCGGCTGCGTGGAGACACCGCAGTGGGCGAACATCCACCAGAAGCGGGCGCCCGAGAAGTCCGCAGACGAGTTCTTCGCGGAACTCGCCGCCGACGAGATCCCCCTCGCCCGTTTCGGGAAGCCGGAGGAGGTCTCGGGCATCGTGGCCTTCCTCGCCAGCGACCGGGCGAGCTACATCACGGGGGCCAGTATCGACGTCGCCGGCGGCATGGGCCGCTACGCCTGAAACAAGGAGAGACCAATGGCTGAATTCCGCCTGGAGACCGCCGTCCGCAGACCAGAGGCGGAGCGCAATGCGATCCTCGCCGCCCCCGGTTTCGGCTCGAACTTCAGCGACCACATGGTCGTGATCGACTGGGACCGGGAACGCGGCTGGCATGACCACCGCATCACCGGTTACGCCCCATTCACCCTCGACCCCGCCTCAGCGGTGTTCCACTACGCGCAGGAGGCGTTCGAGGGGCTGAAGGCCTATGCCCATGCGGACGGCTCGCTTTGGCGGTTCCGCGCCGAGGTCAACGCAGCCCGGTTCCAGCGGTCAGCTCGCCGGCTGGCGCTGCCGGAGCTCAGCACCGGCGATTTCCTGGCCGGCATCGACCGTCTCGTCGAGGTGGACCGGGACTGGGTGCCACGCGGGGCGGAGCAGAGCCTGTACCTGAGGCCATTCATGTTCGCCCACTCGGCTTTCCTGGCCGTGAAACCGTCGGCGACGGTCACCTACGCGGTGATCGCCAGCCCGTCCGGGGCGTACTTCGGCGGTTCGGGAGTGCAGCCGGTCAAGATCTGGTTCTCCCGCGAGTTCAGCAGGGCCGCCCCGGGGGGCACAGGGTTCGCCAAATGTGGCGGGAACTATGCGGCGTCGATGGTGGCGCAGCAGGAGGCGGAGGCCGCCGGCTGCAGCCAGGTGGCGTTCCTGGACGCGGTGGAGCGCCGCTACGTGGAGGAACTCGGCGGCATGAACCTGTTCGCCGTCACCGCCGATGGCCGGGTGATCACTCCCCAGCTGACCGACTCGATCCTGGAGGGCGTGACCCGCTCGGCGGTGCTGCGGCTCGCAGCCGACACCGGCCTGGCCGTGGAGGAGCGCCGCCTGCCCCAGGAGGAGCTCTACCAGGGCATCGATGACGGCAGCATCAGCGAGGTCTTCGCCTGCGGCACCGCCGCCATCATCACCCCAGTGGCTAGCTTCGCCGACCCTGACGGCGTCCACGTGGTGGCCGGCGGTGAGCCGGGAGCGACCACTCTCAGTCTGCGTGAGCAGCTCACCGAGATCCAGTACGGGCTGCGGCCGGATCCCTACGGTTGGATGCACCGCATCGTCTGAACGGCCAGTGACCTGGCCGAGGGCCCAGTCACATCTTGACCGCGCCCTCGGTCAGGCCACTCAGGAACTGGCGGCTGCCCGCTATGAAAACCAGCAGCAGCGGGGCGACGGCGATGAACGCCCCCATCATCACCAGCCCGTAGTCGGTGCCGTGGGCGGCCTGGAGCTGCGACAGCACCACCTGCAGCGTGAGCTGATTCGGGTTGTTCAGTACGATCAACGGCCAGAAGAAGTCGTTCCAGGACCCGATGAAGGTGAAGATCCCAAGGAACGCCAGGGCGGGACGTGCCGCGGGCAGGGCGACGTGCAGGTATTGCCGGAAGAAGCCGCAGCCGTCCATGGTGGCGGCCTCGATCAGCTCGGCATGCACGGCGTTGGTGAAGTACTGCCGGAGCCAGAAGATGCCGAAGGCATTCGCGAAAGCGGGAAACATCACCGCCTGCAGTTTGCCTACCCAGCCGATCTGGCTCATCACCAGGAAGAGCGGGATCGTGGAGAGCTGTCCCGGCAGCAGGAATGTGAACATGATGATGCCAAACAGGATCCCTCGTCCCCTGAAGGAGAATTTCGCGAAGGCGAAGGCCGCAATGGAGTCGAGGAAGAGCACCACGAAGGTGACCACCACCGCGACGATGAGGGTGTTCATCATGGCCGCCCACACATTCACGGTGCCCGTCACCTTCTGGAAGTTCTCCAAGAACCGGTCCCCGGGAACCAGCGGCGGCGGGAAGTCATAGATCGCGCTGGAGCGGTGGGTGGACAGCACGAACATCCAGTAGAACGGGAAAAATGCGATGAGGGCACCAGCTGCGAGGAAAAGATGCCTCATCAGCCCCCAGGGCCGGAAGGGACGCCGTCGCTGCTCACTCATGCGCTGCGCTCCCTCGTGGCGAAGAAGTTGATGATCGCGAACACCATCACTATCACGACGATTCCCCAGGCGATGGCGGCACCGTACCCGTAGCGATTTTCCTGGAAGGCCACCGAGTAGAAATACATGACCATCGTGAGCCCGGAGTTGCCGACTCCCCCACTGGCTGCGGCGCTGCCGGCCTTCGCGCTCGTCAGCACCTGCGACTCGGTGAACGACTGCAGCGACCCGATGGTCGACATGATCGTCACGAACATCACGATCGGGCGCAACAGCGGCAGGGTGATGTGGAAGAACTGCCGTACCGGGCCCGCGCCCTCCAGGGAGGCCGCCTCGTAGATCTCCCTGGGTATAGCCTGCAGGCCGGCCAGGATGATTAGGGCGTTGTAGCCGACGAAACTCCACGCCGACAGTGTCGAGATCGCGATCTTTATCCCCCATTCCGTCCTCAGCCACGGGATGCTGTCTGCCCCGATCGCATTCAGCAGGGCATTCGCGAGACCGAAGTTGCTGGAAAAGACCGAGCTGAACAGGATGCCCATCGCCACCATCGACGTCACGTTCGGCAACAGATAGGCCACCCGGTAGGTGTTAGAGAAGCGTTTCGTGCTGTTCAGCGCGAGGGCGACGAGCGTCGCGAGGGTGAGGCAGGGAATGGTAGACATCGCCCACAGGATCACCGTGTTGAAGAACGATTTCCAGAACAGCTTGTCGGTCAGCAGATAGTGGAAATTCTTGAATCCGATGAGCTGGAATTCCCCAAGTCCACTCCAGTTCGTGAACGAGATGAAGGCGGTGAACAGGATCGGAAGAGCCGAGAACAGCGCAAACAACAGGTAATACGGCGAGACGGCCGCATACAGCGGCCAAGCTCGCCGTCCCCGCACCCTCAGCGTGCCGAGTTCAGGAGCTTTCGTGCGGGTCCTACGGGACATCAGAGGGTCAGCCCATTCTGTTCGGCGAGCCGTTTCGCCTGCTCCACAGCGTCATTCCACGCTTGCTCGGGATCCTTCTGGCCCGTCTCGATCAGCTCCAGCTCCGCGCTGAACGGGCCGCTGACAGTGTTGTCGAACTTGTGTTCGTACAGCGGGCGCACGGTGGCGGCGGCAGCAGCGAACACCTCGCCACCCACCTGGCCGCCCAGGAATTCCGTCGGCTTGTGGAGTGCCTCCGACGTGAACGCCGCCGAGTTTGCGGGGAAGTTGCCCTTGTCCTCATACTCGATGATCTGGTTGTCGGCGTTGAGGATATGCATGATCACCTCGAAGGCCTTCGCCGCATCGGCTGTGCCTTTCGGGATGGTCAGGAAGGAGCCGCCATTGTTGGTGGCATCGCCGGGGTGAGCGCAGACGTGCCACTTGCCGGAGGTGTCGGGGGCGTCCACCATCAGGTCGGACAGATGCCACGATGCCCCGATGTCGGCCGGTAGCTTTCCGGAGGCCACCGCCGCCTGCGTGTCCGGGGTATCGGCCTTGGCCGCGGCGCTGATGCCCAGCGTGTGGGCCTTGACTGCGGTGTCCCAGGCGGAGCGGATGTGGTCCTCGGCTCCGATGAACTTCCCGGAGGAGTCGACAAAATTCTGTCCCGACTGCTTGACGGCCGTCTGGAACACGGTCTCCAGGCTCCGGATGAGGAAGGTCCCCGACTCCTTGGCGAGCATCTCGGTGCCGAGGCTGAAGTATTCGTCCCAGGTGCGGATGGCCGCCGCCAGCGCCTCGGGCTCGTGGGGCAGTCCCAGCCGCTCGAACACGTCAAACCGGTAGAACAGGGCGGTGGGACCGATGTCGATCGGGATGCCCAGCTGCCTGCCGTCGGCAGTCGTGGCCTGGCTCCACTTCCAGTCCAGGAACTCGCCCTTCCGGTCCTGGGCGCCCAGGGTGTTGAGGTCGGTGAAAAAGTCTGGCTGAGAGACGAAGAAGGCGATGTCCTCGCCCTTGACGCCGGTGATCGACGGTAGCCCGGTGCCGGCCTGGAAGGTGGTGGTGAGTTTCTGCTTGAACTCGCCGCCGATGACGTCCTGGCGCAGCGACACGTCCGGGAAGACCTTCGCGACGGAGTCCAGGACCTTGGCGGAGAAGCCCTCAGGCCAGGTCCACAGCACCATCTGCGCACCACCTGAGCTGGCCGCATCGCCCGAACCGGCTGGAGCGGTTGAGCAGCCGCTCAAGAGAGCGGAAAGCGACGCGATACCGCCTAGGGCGATCACACCGCGTCGTGTGATTGGTTCGGTGAGCATTTCAGTCTCCTAGAGATGTGAACCTTGCCACGCCTACGTCATTGAGGCTTGCAAGCCCTCAGGCTAGGACGCACGCGAATGCATGTCAATGCGCGCTAAAGACTGTTGATGATCGAATTTGTTGCAGTCGCTCGGCTCGGAATTGTAGGTTTGTGACGTGATGAAAGAGGCTCGTCAGCGTGCTCTCCTGGGGCAGTTGCGCGAACATCAGGTGGCCAGCACGGCCGCCCTGTCCGATGCGCTCGGAGCCTCCGCCGCCACCGTGCGCAGGGACCTCGACGAGCTGAGCTCCCTGGGGCTGATCGTGCGGGTTTTCGGAGGTGCACGGCTGGCCTCCGAGGACCCTCTGGGCGAGAAGGTGGATGACCCCTTCGACGAGGTGCTCGCCCGCAACGACGCGGGCAAACAGGCGATAGCGAGGCTGGTCGCCCAGCGGATCACGCCAGGTAGCACAGTGTTCCTCGAATCCGGGACGACCACCTATCACGTGGCCACCGAGCTGCAGGCCGCCGAGCTGACCGTCGTGACCAACTCGCTTCGCATCGCGGACCTGCTGACCTCCGCATCCGGAGTCGAGCTGATCATGCTGGGGGGCCATATCAACCGCGAATACATGTCCACGCAAGGCGCGGCCGCCACCAGCGAGCTCGCCAACCTGCAGATCGATGTTGCGGTGCTCGGCTGCTCCGGGGTAGGGAGGCGGGCTGTGGTCCGCGACACCGACCCGCGGGGACGCGAGATCAAACGCGCCGCCTGCAAGCAGGCCTCCCTCGTCATCCTCGTCGCCGACCACGAGAAGTTCCCTGGGATCGGGGCCTATAACGCCATCGACATCGCCGATGTGGACCTGGTGGTCACCGATCTGCCGATACCCGGCTCATTCCCCAGCCTGCCAGCGGAGGTGCTGCACCCATGAAACTGACTCTCCTAGGCGGCGGCGGTTTCCGCGTCCCGCTGATGTTCCGCACCCTCCTGAGGGACGAGAGCGACCAGCGGGTCACCGAGCTTAGGCTGTGGGACACAGACGCGGAGCGGCTCGCGGTGATCCGCTCCATCCTGGGCGCGATGGCATCGGGGCATCCGAAGGCTCCCGTGGTCAGGGTGGCTGGGGACCTGGACGACGCCGTGGCCGGCGCTGATTTCGTCTTCAGCGCCATCCGGGCCGGCGGCACCGAGGGCCGGGCGACGGAGGAGACCATCGCCCACTGCTGCGGTGTCCTCGGCCAGGAGACCACTGGCTTCGGCGGCCTGGACTACGCGCTGCGGGGCATCCCCACTGCGGTGCACATCGCGGAACAGATCGCCCGGCTGGCCCCCGGCGCCCATCTGATCAACTTCACCAACCCAGCCGGGATCATCACCGAGGTGAGCGCCCAGATCCTCGGAGACAGGGTGATCGGCATCTGCGACTCCCCCGTCGGCCTGGCCCGCCGTGTCCTCAGCACGCTGGAGGGTGCTGGGCTCGTGCCGGCCGGCACTGCGTCCCAGATGATCGCGGGCGACGACCGGGTGCGCCTGGACTACCTTGGCCTCAACCACCTGGGATGGCTGCAACGCCTGCTGGTCGACGGTGAGGACGTGCTGCCCCGGCTGCTGGAACGCCCCGGCCTGATCAGCTCCTTCGAGGAGGGACGCCTATTCGGCGCCGACTGGATCCGCCACCTGGGCTCGGTGCCCAACGAGTACCTGCACTACTACTACTTCGCCCGCGAGACCCGGGAAGCCGACGAGTCGGTGGAAGCCACCCGCGGCGTGTTCCTAGCGGCCCAGCAACGTGACTTCTACACACGCGCCGCCAGTCTGCCGGGTCCGCAGGCCTATGAACTGTGGGAGGCCACCCGGCTGCGGCGCGAGGAGACCTACATGGCCTCGAACCGCTTGGCCGCAGGCGGCGTCGAGCGCGATGAGGAGGACCTTGAGTCCGGCGGCTATGACCGGGTGGCGCTGGCGGTGATGAAGGCCATAGCGTTCGACGAGGTCACCGACCTGATCGTCAACTCCCGCAATGGCGGCCGGATACCGCAGCTGCCGCACGACGCCGTCATCGAGGCTCCGTGCCGGATCGGCGCCGCGGGGTTGACGCCACTGCCGGTCTCGCCGCTGCCGGAGCATGCCACCGGGCTGGTGCAGTCGGTGAAGTACGCGGAGCGTACCGCCATCCGGGCCGCTCGTGAGCACAGCCTGGAGCTGGCCGTCGCTGCCTTCGCCCATCACCCGCTGATCGACGGGGTCGGTGTGGCCAGGAAGCTGTTGGCGCGTTCCCGGGAGGAGTTCCCGGAGCTTGGGTACCTGAGCTGAGGCCGGTATGCACCACTTCGACTCCGTGATCCTGGAGCGTGCCGAACGGGTCAAGGACGACCGCGTACGCCCGCTGATCGACCGCACCGTGGGACACCTGGAGGTCGCGGCCTGGCAGGCACCGGGCGAGCCGGTGCCACCTGCGGAGGCCGCTGCGCAGTCCTTCTCCCCCATCCGCCTGCCGCATCGCTGGGGTGCGGCGTGGAGCACCTGGTGGTTCCGGCTGTCCGGGAAGGTCCCCACCACAGCCGACGGGCAGCGGCTGCGCCTGGCGGTGAACCTGGGGTTCGCTGACGCCTGGCCCGGCGGCCAGTGCGAGGGACTGCTGTTCGACTCCGGCCTGCAGGTGATCAAGGCCGTCAACTCCCGGAATCGTTCGGCGGTCATCACCGAGCAGGCTGTTCCGGGAACGCCGCTGGAATTCTTCATAGAGGCCGCCGCGAATCCCGACCTGTTCGCTCACGGATGCAGGCCGACTGTCCTCGGGGACCACCTGACGGCGCCGCGGGATCCGGTCTACGAGTTCCGCTCGGCCCAATTGCAGATCCGCGACGAGCAGCTGTGGGGCCTGTTCCACGATCTCGACGTGCTGTGGGACCTGGCACGGAACCTCCCGGAGAACAGCACCCGGCGCGCGGTGATCGTCAAGGGCCTGGAGCGGGCGCTCGACGTGCTGGACCTGCATGACGTGCCCGGCTCGGCGGGACGAGCACGCACAGCACTGGCCCCGGTCTTTGAGGCTCCGGCAATCGCGTCGGCGCTGAACGTGACGGCGATCGGGCATGCCCATATCGACTCGGCCTGGCTGTGGCCGGTGCGCGAGACCGTCCGGAAGGTGGCTCGCACCTTCTCGAATGTGGTTGCGCTCGCCGCCGAATACCCGGACTTCCGGTTCACCGCGACCAGCGCCCAACAGTATGCCTGGCTCCAGGAACGGCATCCGGAGGTCTTCGACCGCGTCAGGGCCGCCGTCGATGCCGGGCAGTGGTTCCCGTCGGGCGGAATGTGGGTGGAACCGGATGTAAACATGCCCGGCGGGGAGTCGCTGATCCGACAGTTCGCCCTCGGCACCAGGTACTTCCAGCGCGAGCTGGGAGTGCGCAGCCGCACGCTGTGGCTGCCCGACTCGTTTGGCTACCCGGCCAGCCTGCCACAGATCGCCGTCCAGTGCGGGATGAGGGGTTTCCTCACCCAGAAGCTGTCATGGAACCAGCACAACCGGCTTCCGCATTCCACGATGTGGTGGGAGGGCATCGACGGCACCCGGATTTTCACGCACTTCCCGCCGGTCGACTGCTACGACTCGGAGCTGACCTCGCAGGAGTATCTGCGGGCCGTCGACAACTACGCGGAGAAGGGGGTCGCAACACATCAGGTGATCCCGTTCGGGTATGGCGACGGCGGGGGCGGCCCGACGGCGGAGATGGTGGAGCGGGCCCGGCGCCTGGCCGATCTGGAGGGGGCACCGCGGGTGGCGATGGGCGATCCCGATGCGTTCTTCGAGGCGGCACGCGCCGAGTACGGGGCGGATGCGCCGGTCCACGCCGGTGAGCTCTACCTGGAGTTCCACCGCGGTGTCTTCACCTCGCAGCTGGAGATGAAGCAGGGCAACCGCCGCAGCGAGCATGCGCTGCGAGAAGCTGAGTTCCTGTGGGTCCTGGCGCTGCTGGCCGGCATCCCGCGGGAGCGTTTCCCCGCGGCCAGGCTGGAGCGGCTGTGGCAGATGGTGTTGCTGAACCAGTTCCACGACATCTTGCCGGGCAGCTCCATCGCGTGGGTGCACCGGGTGGCCCGCGAGGAGTACGCACAGATCCTTGCCGGGGTGCGGACCGTGGCTGATGAGGCCGTCGCCTCTCTGGGTGGCGGTGGCGAAGCGGTCCTGAATGCCCTGGGTCACGAGGTGACGCGGGTCACCGAGCTGGGCGATGGCCGGCTGGGCCTGGTAGCCGCCCCGCCACTGGCGGTCACCCCCCTTGCGCAGGCCTTGCGTGAGCCCACGGCCCCGGCAGTGGCATATCGCGAAGATGAGACGGTGGTGCTGGCCAATGCCCGGCTCCGCGCGGTGATCGACGCGGCGGGGAACATCAGCTCCCTGACTGACCTGGTGCGCGGCCGGGAGGTGTTGCTGCCCGGGACCGGCGGGATCCGGTTGCGCGCCTTCGAGGACGTCCCGAACGCGTTCGATGCCTGGGACCTCGAACGTCACCACCTGAACCCCGGCAATGAGCTGGCGGCACCGGACGCCGAGGCGATGGAGGTCGTAGCAGGAGGCGGGTTGCGCGCGGAGGTGCGGATCACGCGGGTCCTGGGCGCCTCCCGCCTCGTCCAGACCGTCTCCCTCGATGCCGATTCCCCACGGCTGGACTTCACGCTGCACGCCGACTGGCGGGAACGCGAGACCCTGCTGAAAGTGGCGTTCCCGCTAGCGGTGCGGGCCCGCGAGCACGCCGCCGAGGTGCAGTTCGGGCATGTGAGGCGGCCCGTCCACGAAAACACCAGCTGGGACTACGCCCGCTTCGAGGTGCCCGCCGGGCGCTGGCTGCTGGTGGAGGAACCCGGTTACGGACTCGCCGTCATCAATGACTCCAACCACGGCCATTCCGTGGCTCCGCTGCGCACCAGCCCACGGGGGCACGATGGAGCCGGCACGCAGGTGTCGCTGTCGCTGATGCGCGCCCCGGTGTTCCCGGATCCGCAGGCGGACCAGTCGGAGCGCACGGTCCGGTTCTCGCTGCTGCTCAACGCCAGCGTGGAATCCGCCACGCGGGCCGGGTATGAGCTGAACCTACCGCCACGCGTGGTGAATGCTCCCGCACTCCAGCTGGCGACCCTGGAGGTCCCGGGCGCGCACATCGAGGCGGTGCTGCCCGCCGAGGACGGCTCCGGCGATGTGATCATGCGCCTCTACGAGGGGGCGGGGAGACCCGCCTCAGGCGTTCTGCGCCTGGCCTTCGACGCGGCCCGCGTCCGGGAGGTCGATCCGCTGGAGGATGACCTCTCCGAGGACCTGTGGCCGCCGCGCGTCGACGTCACCGGCACCCGGGAGGTGCCGGTCGCATTGACGGCATTCACGATCCTGACGCTGCGCATCACACCCGCTGGAGGACAGTCATGAAACTTCTGCTGATTGGCCTGGATGGGGTGCGGATCGATGTCGCCGTCCCCTCGGCGATACCCGCGAATCCCGCCTTCGCCGAACCCCACCACCCCGCCGACCCGCGGTTCGCCGCAGAGCCCGCACCGGCGGACCGTCCCGAGATGCCACAGGACCCCTCCCCCGCCGCGCCGACGCTGGCCCGGCTGATCAGGGGCGGCCTGATCGCGCCGGTGTGGATGACCCCGCCCACAGACTCCGGCCCTGGCTGGTCGAACCTGTTGACGGGCACCACCCATGAGGAGAACAACGTCTGGTGGAACGAGTTCGTCGGGCACAGGCTGGCTGAATGCCCCGACGTGCTGTCGCGGGTCTTCTTCGCCAACCCGAAAGCCCGCACCTATGCGGCTGCCACCTGGGAGGCGCTGCTCGGCAGTTTCGGCCCGGTGATCCAGCGTCGCATCGACCAGCAGCGCACCGGGCAGCACAAGGTGTTCATCCCGCGCGACTTCACACGTGGCTGCGTCAGCGCCGACCTGGAGGTGCGCAGCCACGCCTGCCAGGTGCTGAACCACGAGGGGCCGGACGCGGCCTTCGTCTACTTCGAGGGGGTCGACGAGGCCGGGCACCGGGACGGCGCGGCCTCCCCCGGGTACCGGAGCGCCATCGGCGAGGTGGACGAGCACGTCCGCGCCCTGGTGAAGGCCGTAGCGGAACGCCACGAGGCGCTGGACGAGCAGTGGCTGGTGACGGTCACCACCGACCACGGCCACAAACCAGAGGGCGGCCACGGCGAGGACGAGGTGGACGTGCGGCGCTCATTCCTGATCTTGCACAGCTTCGGCCGTCCGCTGGAGCTGCCGGTCCGGTTCCTGGCGGATGGGCTTCCGAAGGCCCTCTACAGTCACGAGGTGACGCCGCTGCTGCTGGAGCTGCTGGGTGTGACCGGCGGCGCGTGGCACCCGGAGCACGAGGTGGGTCTTACCATCGACATCCCGTCGGTGGGCCCGACGAGGAACTTGGCCTTCGAGTGGTGAGCTGGGGAGCTCCGGTCGGGAAACCCACCCAGCGGCCACTGCTGCTGCCCGGCTGGCTCCTTGAGGAGGTCCGGACGCGGGTCGCGCGGGCGACCGGGCACGAACGCGCGGCAGAGATAACCGCCCGGTTGCTGGCTGGCACCGCCACCACCACGATCGACCTGGGAGCTCCCGGCGAGGAGACCTGGGTCATCACCGGCGACATACCCGCCATGTGGTTGCGGGACTCCTGCCTGCAGCTGGCGCCTCTGCTACGCCTGGTCCCGGATTTCCCGAAGCTGGCCGGGGTGGCTGCCAGCCTGCTTAGACGCCACTGGCGGATGATCCTGACCGACCCCTACGCCAATGCCTTCAACCGGACGCCGGACGGCAACCGCTGGGACGAGGACCTACCACCCCAGGGGCCGTGGGTCTGGGAACGTAAGTGGGAACTCGACTCGCTGGCCTTCCCCCTCGACCTGGCAGCCCGCCTGGACGCACTCGGCTGCCGCAGCTGGCAGACCCCGGAATTCTGGGCAGCGCTGGAGGTCATCCTGGATGTCGCCGAGACCGAACAACATCATGAGGCGAAGAGCACCTATCGGTTCACGCGTCCCGGCGCCCCCGCCTCGGACACCCTGGTGCGCGAGGGCCGTGGCCCCCTCACCCGGGAGTGCGGGCTGGTGTTTCAAGCCTTCCGGCCCAGCGACGACGCCTGCCAGCTCGGCTTCAACATCCCCGGGAACGCGTTCTTCGCCAGCACCCTCGGTCACCTCGCGCCCCTGCTGGGCCGCAATCCCCTCAAGGCCCGGGTCCTGGACCTGGCCTCCAGCATCGAAGAGGGCATCGGCGCCCATGGGATGATCCGGCGCCCAGAACCCCACCTGGCCTATGAGGTCAACGGCATGGGCGGGCAGCTGTTCATGGACGACGCCAATCTGCCGTCCCTGCTCGGACTGCCCTACCTGGGGGTCATGGAGGCCGGCGGTCCCTTGTATCAGGCCACCCGTCGCCGGGTGCTATCAGAGGCGAACCCCCACTTCGTGACGGCCCTCCGGCTGCGTGGCGTCGGTTCCCCGCACACCCCGCCCGGTCACGTCTGGCCGATCGCGGTCGCCGTCGCCGGCCTGACCGCGATCGACCCGGCGGAGAAGTCAGCGGCGCTGCGCATGCTGATAGACAGCACCGGAGGCACCGGGTGGATGCATGAGAGCGTCGACGCCAGCGACCCGGCGCATTTCACCCGGCCCTGGTTCTCCTGGGCGAACGCGATGTTCTGCGAGCTGGCGCTGGACATCGCGTCCTATCCGCGTCCGGCCCTCAGCCAGCGATCTTGGATGAGAAACCCGTCACCAGGCTTCAAATCACATTATTGAAAACGATCTCATAGTCACAATTCAGCCGATATCTGGCACAACCTAGATATCTCTTTCACGCCATAAACGAGCGGGGCGCATTCACCCGAATGCGCCCCGCCATTTTCACGATCGAATGACCCGATCAGGCAATCTTGAAGGTGCTGCTCTTGTCGAATCCTGTCGCGCCCGACCACGCCTCATGCTGCTCGATGGTCTCAGAGCGCTGCTGCTGCAGCTTCTGTCCCGCCTTAAGCTGGATTTCATTGTTGTCGATGACCATTTGCGACTTGCCCTGTGGCGAGCGATACATGTAGGCATTCTGAGCACCGATGAAACGATTCCCAGTGACCTTCAGGTCCATCGGCAGATCCTCGGCATAGGAAAGAAGATGCACACCACCCTCATCCTTGTTCGTGCGAGCCTCATATCCCCAGCCGACACCTGCATCGGAGCAGTCATTGCCGGTGAAGGAGCAGTCTTGGTACCCGGCACCCGACCCACGGTTGGAGCCAGTCGCCCACACCTCGAAGGACTGGCTGCAGCGCGTGATGTGATTGTTCTTGTAGTGCACGCTCTTCCAGCCCAGGAGATTGCCCTCCTGCGGCCCCTGCATGGTGGTTGCGACATCGAAGACATCCTCAATGGTATTGCCCTCTGCCAGCACATCGCTGTTGCCAATCCAGACCTGGATGCCATTCCCATAACGAATCCAGCCGCTTTTAAGCGGGGTGTAGCTGCCACCGATTTGGCGGATCTTATTGTTGAGGATCTTGATGCCAGAGCACTGCCCATGGATGCTCACCCCGTGGCCACCGGTACCGACCAGGTCGAGATCCTGAACCGTGACGTTGGATACCGAATAGGCATCAACGAGGTTTCCATCGACCGCGACCAGGATCTCACCGACCTCGGCAGGATTCTTCGGAGCCCGTACGGTCAGGGACTTCGAACTATGATCCGAGTAGAAATCCCAGTCGGACTTCAGCTCGCCCAGGGAACCCACCTTATTGAGGTGGTGCTCGCCATTGACCCACAGCTGGCCGACATTGCCTCGCTTGCTTTCATCCGACGAGGTATTGCCAGTGTAGTTATTGGTATCCCCCAGATTGATCTGCCACAGGTTGTTTCCGGCCGACTGCCAGGCATCGGCCTTATTGAGAATCTTGTACCCTAGGATCTGCGGAGCCTCGCCAGTGCCGTAAGCTCCAATGGTGAGGACACCATCACCGCCTTGAACATTCCTCAGCCTGAGGAATTCACCATAGAAACGCTGACCACGCTTGAAGAGAACGCTATCGCCATGGACAATCTGCCCTTTGACAAAGGCCTCATTGACCCGGTTGATGGACTGCCAGGGGGCACCTTCCGAGGTGCCATCGGCTTTATCATTACCGTCCTCTGCGACGTAATAGGTCTTGCCGCCAGCGGCGGAAGCTACGGAAACACCTCCTAGGAGTGAGACGGCAGGCAAGGCTGCGGCCGTGGCAAGAATACGGCGACGACTAATGGACATTCGAGGCTCCGCTCAGTAGAAGATATCTGCGGTGCTACCGGCAACGAAAGGCTCTCTGCCGGGCATTTATGCCAACTTATGAGAGCGCTCCCAGCAACTCAAGTCAACCGAATGGCCGACACCGCCGCGATACCTTTTCGCGAGACTTTCGCAGCATGACCAGTGGGGCGCGCTTCGGAGAACGCGCCCCACCGGGCTCACGATTCAGTTGTTGGATCCAGCGATCTTGAAGGTGCTGTTCTTGTCGAACCCAGTCGCGTCCGACCACGCCTCATGCTGTTCGATGGTCTCTTCCCGCTGCTCCTGCTTCTCCGGGGGACGCGGCTGCTGGAGACGCTGCCCCGCAGCCAGCTCGATCTCGTTGTTGTCGATGACCATTCGAGACTTGCCCTCAGTCAGGCGGTACATGTAGGCATTCTTAGCCCCGATGAACCGGTTCCCCGTGATGGACAGCTCCATGGGGAGCTCCTCGTTGTAAGCAAGCAGGTGCACACCGCCCTCGTCCTTGTTCGGACGAGCCTCGTAGCCCCAGCTGCCGATGCCCGCATCGGTGCAGTTGTTGCCGGTGAAGGAGCAGTTCACATACCCGGCGCCGGAGCTCAGGTTGTTCCCACGCGACCACACCTCGAAGGACTGGCTGCAGCGTGTGATCCGATTGTTCTTCACGTGGACGTTCTTCCACCCGATGAAGTCGTTCTCCTGCTCGCCCTGAAGGGTGACAGCGACGTCGTAGACGTCGTAGATGATGTTGCTCTCCACCATCACATCGCTGCTGCCGATCCACATCTCGATGCCATTGCCGTAGCGCGTGTTGGGGACGCTGTAGCCGATCAGCTCGCTACCGCCAATCTGGCGGACGCGGTTGTTGAAGATACGGACCCCAGAGGCGCCCACCACCTGGATTCCGTGGCCGCCGCAACCGATCAGGTCGAGGCCCTGAATGGTGGTGTTCGACCTGGCCTGGAAGATGCGGCCGTCGACGGCGACACGGAGATCACCGTAGCCGGTCGGATTCTCTGGGATGCAGATGGTCAGCACCTTGGTGGTCGAGTCCGAGTGGAAGTCCCAGTCGGCCTTGAGCTCGGCCACAGATGCCTTCTTATTGCCGTGCAGGTTGTTGTTCAGGCGCAGCAGGCCGACGTTGCCCCCACGTTCCTCCGTCGAGGAGGTGTTCCCGAAGTAGTTGTTGGCATCTCCCAGGTAGATCTGCCAGAGGTTCGCGCCGGCCTTCGACCAGGCCTCACGTTTGTTCAGCACCTTGTACCCCATGATCTGGGGGCGATCACCCTTGCCATAGGCGCCAAACGTCAGTCGCTCATCACCGGAGGGGTCCGGCAGGCTGGGGAACTCCCCATAGAAACGCTGACCACGCTGGAACAATATGGTGTCGCCATACGCGATATCCCCCTCGGCCATGGCCTTGTTGACCCGGTCGATGGATTTCCAGGGCGCGTCAGTGGAGGTGCCGGCAGCCTCATCGTTGCCATTCTCGGCAAGATAGAAGGTTCTGCGCGACCGCGCCGATGCAGCAGGTGCACCTGCCAGCAGGCTTACCGCGGGTAGCGCAACTGCAGTGGCCAGGATGCTGCGACGACTGATGGACATTCTGAGCTCCGCTCGGTAGGGAACATGCGGTCCGACCAGCGATGAAGATGATTCACCGTTGAGTCATTGACGTCAACTTATGAGAGCGCTTCCATTAGTCACAAGTCGTCCAATTGGATGACATTTACTTCTATTTTTCTACCAAAGGCTGTCGGAAGCTCCGTCGGCGCATGCACCCGAACCAGCGGCAAAATCCCTTGTAAAAACACATTGAGGGGGCCCCAGGATCACTGCCCTGGAGCCCCCTCAAAGAGGATTCAGCTCACTTGTCCTCTTCGTCTTCCTTCTTCTCCACCACGAGGGTCTCCGTGGTGAGCAGCAGGGAGGCGATGGATGCGGCATTGGCCAGCGCGGAACGGGTCACCTTTACCGGGTCGATGACGCCGGCCTCAATGAGGTTCTCGTACACACCGGTGCGGGCGTTGTACCCCTGACCCGGCTCCAGCCCCGCGACCTTGGAGGTGATCACGTAACCGGCCTCACCACCGTTCTCGGCGATCCAGCGCAGCGGCTCCACCACAGACTTGCGGACGATCGCGACACCGACCCGCTCGTCTCCAGCCAGGCCGAGATCGCCGTCGAGCACCTTGGCGGCGTGGATGAGGGCCGAGCCGCCACCGGCGACGATGCCCTCCTCGATGGCCGCGCGGGTGGCCGAGACGGCGTCCTCGATGCGGTGCTTCTTCTCCTTCAGCTCCACCTCGGTGGCGGCACCGACCTTGATGACGCACACGCCACCGGCCAGCTTCGCGACGCGCTCCTGGAGCTTCTCACGATCCCAGTCGGAGTCGGTGCGCTCGATCTCGGCGCGCAGCTGGGCGACGCGGCCCGCGACCTCGGACTGCTCACCAGCGCCGTCGACGATGGTGGTGTTGTCCTTGGTGACGACGATGCGGCGGGCGCGACCGAGCACCTCGAGGCCGACCTGGTCCAGCTTGAGACCCACCTCGGGAGCGACGACCTGGCCGCCGGTGAGGATGGCGATGTCCTCGAGCATGGCCTTGCGGCGGTCACCGAAGGCGGGGGCCTTGACGGCCACGGAGGTGAAGGTGCCGCGGATCTTGTTGACCACCAGCGTGGACAGGGCCTCACCGTCGACGTCCTCGGCCACCACGAACAGGGTGCCCTTGGCGGCGATGACCTTCTCCAGCAGCGGGAGCAGGTCGTTCATGGAGGAGATCTTGCCGGAGTTGATGAGGATGTAGGGGTCCTCCAGGACGGCTTCCATGCGGTCGGCGTCCGTGACGAAGTACGGCGACAGGTAGCCCTTGTCGAACTGCATGCCCTCGGTGAACTCCAGCTCGGTGCCGAAGGTCTGGGACTCGTCGACGGTGATGACGCCGTCCTTGCCGACCTTGTCGAAGGCCTCGGCGATCAGCTCACCGATCTGCTCGTCACGCGAGGAGATGGTGGCGACGTTGGCCATGTCGGCGGTGGTGTCGACGGCACGGGAGTTCTCGTGAAGCCGCTCGACGACGGCCTCAACGGCCTTGTCGATGCCGCGCTTCAACCCGACAGGGTTGGCTCCGGAGGCCACGGCGCGCAGGCCCTCGTGAACCAGTGCCTGGGCAAGCACGGTGGCGGTGGTGGTGCCGTCGCCGGCGACGTCATTGGTCTTGGTAGCGACCTCCTTGGCGAGCTGGGCGCCGAGATCCTCGTAGGGATCCTCGAGCTCGACCTCCTTGGCGACGGTCACGCCGTCGTTGGTGATGGTGGGGGCGCCCCACTTCTTGTCGAGCACGACGTAGCGGCCCTTGGGGCCGAGGGTCACCTTGACGGTGTTGGCGAGAGTGTCGACGCCACGCTCAAGCGAACGCCGCGCCTCCTCGTCGAACTGCAGAGTCTTTGCCATGGGTCACGCCTCGATTCAGCGGGAAACGACGGCGAGGATGTCGCGGGCGTTGAGCAGCAGGTACTCGGAGCCGTCGTACTTGACCTCGGTACCCCCGTACTTGCTGAAGATGACGACATCGCCCTCGGCGACGTCAAGCGGGACGCGGTTGCCCTTGTCATCGATGCGGCCGGGGCCGGTGGCAACGACGCGGCCCTCCTGCGGCTTCTCCTTGGCGGTGTCAGGGATGACCAGCCCGGAAGCGGTGGTCTGCTCGGCCTCGAGCGGCTGGACGAGGACGCGGTCCTCGAGCGGCTTGATCGTGGTTGCCACGACAAACCCCTTTCTGTAGTTGTCCGGCGAGAGCCGGATTCAGTTCGGTGTCCGGTCCGGGCGTCGTCGCGGGTGCCACCCGGTTTGGCACCCGGGCCTACCGAGTGCCAGAAAAAGGCTATACCCCCGTTAGCACTCAATCAAGCCGAGTGCCAAGAAAGTGTCGGATCCGAACGACTCACAGCGGGACCGCCTCGTCCAGCACCCGCTGCCTGAGGTCATGGCGCAGCATGCTCTCAGGCACCAGATCCACCTCAGCGTCTACGAGCTCGGCGATGCGCACCCCAGGCGCCCGGGAGTAAGAAGTCCGAGCGGCTGCTCCATCTCGAACAGCAGGTCAGCCCACCCGTTCGACCACGAAGGCCCTGGCTCCGGCGGCGGTCCGGGCCAGCAGCAGGGTTGCCGCCCCGTCGCCTTTCGGTTTCAGTTGTTTCCGCAGAACGGCGGGGTCGACGTCGATGGCGCGCCGTTTGATCTCCAACCGTCCGATCCGATGCTGTGTGACCCACCTCCTGAGGGTGATGACGTCGTGGTCGAGCACCTCGATCACCCGGTAGGAGGTGACGAAGGGGCTGTCGACCGGGGAGTCGGAGGAGACATAGGCAACCTCGGGGGCCAGCAGCCAACCGTCGGGCACAGAGTCGGCCACGAGACCGGCTCGGATGACCGCGTTATCGGGTTCGTGGATAAACCTCCCGGGTAGGGCGACGGGCAGCGGTGCGGCGCCCCCAGCCAGAACGTGGGGTTCATGTTCCCCCCGGGGGAACACGACCGCCCGGGGACCGGGATCCGAGGCGTTGCTCACCATCAGCTCAACCACGTCGCCCCCCACCGACACCCAGGCCGCCCCGACGCCTTCGGGAATGAGTTGTTTCGGCAGCCCGGGGCCGAGCTTGACGACAACCATCCGCCTCCCTCGCAGGTGGTCCTCCACCAGCGACCAGGGCGGGGTGAGGTCGGCGACGTCCCAGGTCCGGCCCCGCGCGGTACGGCGGGCCGGGTCGAGGAAGATCCCACCCCACTCGGGAACCTGGACGTCCTCGGCGCGCCCCACGGTCACCTCTCCACCCCCGACCAAAGCCAGGTTGGCCCGGGCAAGGGCAGCGGTCACAGGATCCAATTCGACGGCATGAACGCCGAGGCCCGCCTCCGAGAGGGCCATCGCGTCAACCCCGATCCCACATCCCAGGTCCCAGACCTCGCTGACACCGGTATCGACGAACCGGGCGGCACGCCACCGGGCCACCACCCAGCGAG
>ERZ773075.40-NODE-40-length-120628-cov-72.5979_pt1 | contig 120628 bp, 89 predicted proteins | sample MGYA00580614_ERZ773075 | MGnify/ENA primary metagenome ERZ773075 (study PRJEB29015, sample SAMEA2738021) | human oral metagenome | biome: human oral; feature: human-associated habitat; material: dental | place: China | collected 2043 ...
CCAGAACGTCTACACCTCCGTGGACCTCAGCCCCGAGGTGGCCGCCGAGTTCGCCACCGACGAGGACTGAGCTCCTGGGCGCTTCAGGTCCCCGGCCGCGCTCGGCTCATGCCGTCGTCGCCCAGCAACGGGTCCTCGGTATCGACCCCGGGCTGACCCGTTGCGGCCTGGGGTGCGTGGACATCGATCCTCGTCGCCAGGTCCGCCTGGTGGAGGTCGGTGTCGTGCGGACCCCACCGTCGCAGAGCCCCGAGCTGCGGCTGCTGACCATCACCGAGACCATCGAGGACTGGATCGCCCGCCTGGGCCCCTCAGTGGTCTCCATCGAGCGGGTCTTCGCTCAGGACAACCTGCGCTCCGTCATCGGCGTCGCCCAGGTCATGGGCACTGCGATGGCCACCGCTGCGCGCTCCGGTCTGGAGGTGGCTCAGCACACGCCCAGTGAGGCCAAGGCCGCCGTGACCGGCTCAGGGACCGCGGACAAGACCCAGGTCCAGGCCATGGTGACCCGCGTTCTCGGTCTGGATGCCCCGCCCCGGCCGGCCGATGCCGCCGATGCGCTCGCCCAGGCGATCTGTCACGGCTGGCGCGGTGGTGGAACGGGGACGGATGACGCCACCGAGATGGTTTCGGCCGGGGGAGCGGTGCGCGTCTCCGCCCGCACCCCCGCCCAGCGCCAGTGGGCCGCCGCCCAGGCCGCGGCCCGGCGCACCGGTGCCGTCGACCCGCGGCGGGTGCGGCGCTGACTGCGCTGACAACCACGGGCTGTTAGGATCCGAACAGTTGTTCGATCCTACCCGTGTCCGTATGAGCCCGCTCGGCTCATCGACTCACTGAGTACTCCAGGAGAATCTGCCCATGATCGCCTCGCTGCGCGGCACTGTTCTCAGTGTCGGCCTGACCGGTGCCGTCATCGAGACAGGTGGTGTCGGCATGAGCATTCAGGCCACGCCCACCACACTGTCGGGCCTGCGGATTGGTGAGGAGGTTCTCGTTCACACCGAGCTGGTTGTCCGAGAGGACTCACTGACGCTGTTCGGATTCACCGACGTCGATGAGCGGGACAGCTTCCGCACCCTCATGAGCGCCAAGGGTGTCGGAGCCAAGCTGGCGCTGGCGATGCTGGCCGTCCACACCCCCAACATGCTCCGGCGCGCCATCGCCTCCCAGGACGTCGCCGCCCTCACCCGGGTTCCCGGGCTCGGTCCCAAGGGAGCCCAGCGCGTCATCCTGGATGTGGCCGACAAACTCGGTCCCGTCACCGGGGACGATGCCGACACCGCGATGCCGGCCGCGAAGGCCATCGGTGACAAGGGAGTCGAAACCTTCTCGGAGGGTGCGCAGCCCAGTGCCGACGTCGTCGCCGCCCTGGTCCAGCTCGGATGGAACGAGGCCAGCGCCCGCCAGGCCGTGACCGCCGTCGAGGCTGACTACACCGAGGCCGGTGAGAACCCGGACATGGCGGCCTTGCTGCGGGCCTCACTGAGGTGGCTGGGAGGCGGGAACCGTGGCTGATACGGGGCAGAATGGCCACGAGCGTCTGGTCGGCGGTGAGGCTGATGCCACCGAACGGGCCGCCGAGGCCGCTCTGCGGCCCAAGCGTCTGGAGGACTTCACCGGCCAGGAGGTGGTGCGCGGCCAGCTCTCGGTGGTCCTGCGTTCGGCCCTGGCTCGCGGGGTGACGGCCGACCACGTCCTGCTGTCCGGCCCGCCCGGGTTGGGTAAGACCACTCTGGCCATGATCATCGCCGCCGAGGTGGAGGGCTCCCTGCGCCTGACCTCGGGCCCCGCCATCCAGCACGCCGGGGATCTTGCCGCCATCCTGTCCTCCTTGGAGGAGGGCGACGTGCTATTCATCGACGAGATCCACCGGCTGGCACGTACCGCCGAGGAGATGCTCTACTTGGCGATGGAGGACTTCCGAGTCGACATCGTCGTCGGAAAGGGGCCGGGCGCCACCTCCATCCCTCTGTCCCTGCCGCCCTTCACCGTTGTCGGTGCCACCACGCGTGCGGGGCTGCTGCCCGCCCCGCTGCGAGACCGCTTCGGCTTCACCGGCCACCTGGACTACTACGGCCCGGGCGAGCTCACCCGGATCCTCACGCGCAGTGCGGGGCTGCTGGGAGTGAGTCTGGATGCGGACGCCGCCAGGGAGCTGGCTTCACGCTCCCGCGGCACGCCCCGTATCGCCAACCGTCTGCTGCGCCGGGTTCAGGATTGGGCGGAGGTCCACGGGCGGCCCGGTCGCCTCGACCTGACGGCGGCCCGCAGCGCCCTGGATATCTTCGAGGTCGACGCCCTGGGCCTGGATCGTCTTGACCGTCAGGTGCTCGAGGCACTGTGCACCCGATTCGGGGGCGGCCCGGTGGGGCTGACGACGCTGGCGGTCAGTGTGGGGGAGGAGCCCGAGACGGTGGAGACCGTGGCTGAGCCCTACCTCGTACGTGAGGGTCTGGTGGTGCGCACTCCGCGGGGACGCGCAGCCACGCCGGCGGCCTACAGCCACCTGGGGCTTGAACCGCCCGCGGACGGGGCATTGTTCTCCTGACCCGTCACCGGGTAATGTGATCATTTTGTGACCGGTTGGTACCCAGTTGTGCCCGACCACTCGCCGGCGGCAGGTCGCGCTCTTGCCCACGTGTCCTAGACTCACCATCGCCGGCCTGTGACATGGGTCCGCATCAGCCGAGACTGCCTAGTCGAAACGGAGAAGCCTCCATGCCGTCCTATTTCCTCTGGATCATGCTCATCGGGATGCTCCTGATGATGTGGTTCGTCAGCCGTAGGCAGCGCGCGATGCAGGAGGAGCAGCAGCGCCGCACCGAGAAGGGCCTGGTCCCTGGAAACTGGGTGCGCACGATCGGCGGCTTCTACGGCACGGTCGTGGAGGTTGACGGTGACGTGGTGACCCTGGCTACACCGCTGGGCGACGAGACCCTGTGGAGCAAGCGGGCCATCGCCGCCATCGAGGAGCCGCCCTTCGGCTCGGCCGGTGCCCACGAGGAGAGCCATGAGGACAGCGAGGACGACGTCGAGCAGGCCGACGACGCCCGTGAGTCCGAGCAGGACACGGCCGAGCCGCAGTCCTGAGGGAGCACGATCGATCATGACTCCGTGCCCCGATGACCTGACGACCTCGCATCGACGACTTGTGGCGGCCCCGAGCGGGCCCCGGCCCTGCTGAGCAGCTCAATCTCACCGCCCTGAGTGCCTGACCGGCTCAGCCCGTGGCGCCCGGCAGCCCTCCCCACATTCACCCCGCCGTCGGGTCATGCACCCGAACCCACCCCACCCCAGGAAGGGACCACGTGTCCAGCAAGCAGCGAAAGCGGCCAGGGCGCCGCCTCCTGATGTTCATCCTCGTCATCGTCATCGGTTTCGGTGCTCTCGTGGCGGGAACCATGAGGCACAAGGCGTCGCTGACGCCGGGCCTGGCTCTTGACCTCGAAGGCGGTACCCAGATCATCCTGACGCCTACGACCTCCGACGGCTCGGCGATCAGTGACAACGATGTCGAGCAGGCCATTGAGGTGATCCGCCAACGTGTGGACGCCTCCGGCGTCTCCGAGGCTCAGATCTCCCGCCAGGGCGGGCAGAATATCGTAGTGTCCCTGCCTGGAAAGCCCAGCCAGGCGACCCTGGAACTGGTGCGCACCTCCGCTGTCATGTACTTCCGGCCGGTCCTTCGTATCCTGCCGGGCAGCGCCCAGCAGGCCGCCAAGAACATCGCCAGTCAGAACCCCTCCGGCGAGGCCACCCAGGCGCCCACTGATCAACCGACCGCCCAGGCCGAGGCCCAGCCCGACCCGAATGCCGCCCAGGAGGCGACCCAGCCGGCCGAGGACGCCGCGGGCAGCGAGGGCGAGCAGGCAACCGGCCAGGAAGGTCAGGAAGGCGCTTCGGCTGAGCAACCCGCCGCCACCCCGGAGCCCACCGCCCAGCCGTCGACCCAGGCCAGAACTCCCGAGGAGATCGCCACGCAGCTGGCGGACGTCAACCAGGACGGTGTCATCTCCTCCGACCCGCTGCCCGCCACCTCCCAGGACAATTCCTCGGATTCCTGGATCACCGAGCAGCTCCTCTACGACGGCTACATGACCGACTGCTCCGACCCGAAGAACCTCACCGGTCAGACGCAGGATCCCAAGGTCGCCGTCATCTCCTGCTCCAAGGACAAGGACGCCGGTTCCCAGCAGCACGGCGCCTACATCCTCGGCCCGGCCGACATCACCGGCACCGAGCTCAAGAGCGCCAACTCTGGACTGGAGACCGACTCGCGCGGACAGACCACCAACAAGTGGGTCGTCTCGTTGGCCTTCAACCCCGACGGCACCAAGAAGTTCTCCGAGTTGTCCAAGCGGCTGCTGGCCTACCGCGACCAGGCGGCAGCCGCCGGTGCCCAGGGCGCCCAAGGAGCTCAGAACCAGGACAGCCAGGCCAAGGCTCAGTTCGCCATCGTCCTGGACGGCTTGACCATCATGGCCTCCGGCTTCAACTCCGACGTCCACTCACCGATCACCGACGGACGGGTCCAGATCACCGGCAGCTTCAACCAGAATCAGGCCAACACACTGGCCAACCAGCTCTCCTTCGGCTCGCTGCCGCTGAGCTTCACGGTCCAGTCGGAGCAGCAGATCTCCGCCACACTGGGAACCGAGCAGCTGCGCAACGGCCTCATCGCCGGCCTCATCGGCTTCGGCCTCATCATTCTCTACCTGGCCTGGCAGTACCGCGGTCTGGCGGTGGTGGCCGTGGCCTCGCTGGTGGTGGCCGCAGCCGGAACCTACCTCGTCATCGCCGCACTGAGCTCACTCATGGGATATCGTCTGTCCCTGGCGGGCGTGGCCGGACTCATCATCTCCATCGGTATCACGGTGGACTCCTTCATCATCTACTTCGAACGCGTTCGTGATGAGGTGCGTCAGGGGCGGACCCTCAAGACCGCGATCGATGAGGGGTGGAAGCACGCCCGGCGCACGATCCTCGTCTCCGACGCCGTCAACCTCGTGGCCGCGATCGTCCTGTACTTCCTCGCCGTCGGCGGGGTGCAGGGATTCGCCTTCACCCTGGGCGTCACCACCTGCGTGGACCTGGCCATCATCATCTTCTTCACCCATCCGTTCATGGAGTGGATCGTCTGCTTCCGCTTCTTCGGCGAGGGGCACCGGCTCTCCGGCCTCGACCCCGAGCACCTCGGGGCCACGGCATCCTCTACCTACGGTAGGGGGCGCGAGGCGGTGGCCGACCGCGTCGCCGGATCCCTGGCGCGCCGCAAGGCCGAGGCCCGCAAGGCCGCCGAGAACCCGGATGATGGTGCTGCGGAGGAGGCCGAGGACGAAATCGTCGATGATGCGGTTGAGCAGGAGGCGGGTGATGCGGTCGATGCCGCGGCCGACAAGGGAAAGGACGGTGAGACGAAGTGAAGTCTCTCGCCACGCTCGGTAACGAGCTCTACTCGGCCAAGACGTCCATCCCCTTCGTTCAAAGGCGACGGATCTGGTACCTCATCGCCGTCGTCGTCATCGCCGGCTCCGCCGCGCTACTGGGCGCCGTGGGACTCACTCCGGGAATCGACTTCAAGGGCGGTTCTGAGATCACGGTGACGGGCCTGTCCTCCCCGTCGGAGCGCCCCGCCAATGACGTCCTGTCCAAGGATGACCTGACGGCCGGCTCGTCGGTGACGACTATGGGCTCGTCCTCAGTGCGCGTCCAGACCAGCCAGCTGAGCAAGGATCGCCTCGACTCGCTGGCGGGCGAGCTCGCCACCGCCTACAAGACGGATGCCTCCAACGTGTCTGCCACGACCGTGGGACCGACCTGGTCGTCCGACGTCACCAAGAAGGCCGCTCGAGGCCTGGTCCTGTTCTTCATCTTCGTGGGTCTGCTCATCTGGGCCTACTTCCGCACCTGGAAGATGGCGGCGGCCGCCCTGCTGGCCCTGTGTCACGACATCGTCGTCACAGTGGGCATCTACGCCCTGTCCGGCTTCGAGGTCACCCCGGCCACGATCATCGGTGTGCTGACGATCCTGGGGTACTCGCTCTACGACACGGTGGTCGTCTTCGACAAGATCCGTGAGAACACCGAGGGCTTCGAGTCCCAGAGTCGCTCCACGTACGCGGAACTCGCGAACCTCGCGGTCAACCAGACCTTCATCCGCTCGATCAACACCTCCGTGGTCGGCGTGCTGCCGGTGGCCTCGCTTCTGGTTGTCGGCGCCTTCATCCTGGGGGCAGGAACGCTGCGCGACATCGCCCTGACCCTGTTCATCGGCATGATCGCCGGAACGCTCTCCTCGATCTTCCTGGCCACTCCGCTCCTGGTGGACATGCGCTCACGCGAGAAGCGCATCAAGGAGCACGACGCCAAGGTGGCAGCGGCGCGTCAGCAGCGTCGGGAGGAGGCCGGCGACGACGTCGAGGAGCTGGCTAAGATTGACGCGGCCCCGGCCGCCTCGCCCGTCACCCCTGGCCACCACCTCGGTGTGGCGGCACAGCCCAAGAGGAAGAAGAAGCGCAGATGACCAGCTCCGTGGTCCACTCCGAGACGGTCCCTGAGTCGCTGACCAGACTGGTCATGAACCACCTGCGGGAGATTCCCGACTTCCCCGAGCCCGGGGTTCTCTTCCGGGACATCACCCCGCTGCTGGCTGACGGGCAGGCCTTCACGGAGCTCGTCGAGGGGCTCGCCGACCACTACCGCGGCAGGATCGACGCCGTAGCGGGTCTGGAGTCGCGCGGTTTCATCCTGGCGGCTCCCCTGGCGGTCAGCCTCGGGATCGGGATGATCACCGTGCGCAAGGGCGGCAAGCTGCCCGGTCCGGTCATCGGCGTGGACTACTCCCTGGAGTACGGCACCGCGCGGATGGAGCTGCGTCCTGAGACCGTCACCCCGGGGTCACGCGTCCTCGTGACCGACGACGTCCTGGCCACCGGAGGGACCGCCGCCGCCTCCATCTCCCTCATCGAGCAGGCCGGTGCCTCGGTGGAGGCCATCTGCATGCTCCTGGAGCTGGCCGACCTCGGTGGTCGGCGCCAGCTTCCGGGACGGGAGATCGACTCGATCGTCATTTTCTGAGGCGACAACGGGCCTGAGGGACCGCTGCTCAACCGATGGCGGCGACTGACGGCTGACCTGTGCGCGGTGTCGTGCCCCTGACGGACGCGACACCGCGGACGGTACTGGCAGTGCCGGCGGGCCTCCGCGTACATGCCGCTATATGATGCGTCAATGACGGAGACGAAGAGCAGCCCAGACACGTCAGGCGACAGTGTTGTCCCCGGCTCGCGCGTGCGCAGTCGTCTGGCCTGGTTCGGGTCCCGTGGGCACTCAACTCCGGCCGCCATCGAGCCGCTTCTGCGGGCGGTACGCGCCAACCACCCCAAGGCGGACACGAGTCTCATCGTGCGCGCCTACGAGGTGGCCGAGAAGGCCCACGCCGGGCAGCGTCGCAAGTCCGGGGAGCCCTACATCACCCACCCGGTGGCGGTGGCGACCATCCTCGCCGAGCTGGGCATGACGGCTCAGACGCTGGCAGCCGCGGTCCTGCACGACACCGTGGAGGACACCGACTACACCCTCGATCGCCTGCGCGCCGATTTCGGTGACGAGATCACGCTGCTCGTCGACGGCGTCACCAAGCTCGATAAGCTCCAGTACGGAGAGGCCGCTCAGGCCGAGACCGTGCGCAAGATGATCATCGCGATGTCCAAGGACATCCGTGTCCTGCTCATCAAGCTCGGCGACCGTCTCCATAACGCCCGCACCTGGAAGTACGTCTCTGCGCAGAACGCCGCCCGCAAGGCCAAGGAGACCCTGGAGATCTACGCGCCCCTGGCCCATCGGCTGGGGATGAACACGATCAAGTGGGAGCTGGAGGATCGTTCCTTCAGGGCCCTCTACCCGGGCGTCTACGAGGAGATCGAGCACATGGTGGCTGAGCGCGCCCCGGCGCGCGAGGAGTACCTGCGCCAGGTGCGCCTTCAGATCGAGGAGGACCTGCGGGTCAACAAGATCAAGGGGGCCGTCACCGGCCGCCCCAAGCACTACTACTCGATCTACCAGAAGATGATCGTGCGGGGGAAGGACTTCGACGACATCTACGACCTGGTGGCGCTGCGAGTCATCGTCGACACCGTCCAGGACTGCTACGCGGTGCTCGGCTCCCTGCACTCGCGCTGGACTCCTATGAGCGGGCGATTCAAGGACTACATCGCTGTTCCCAAGTTCAACCTCTACCAGTCGCTGCACACGACTGTTGTGGGGCCGGGCGGTAAGCCGGTGGAGATCCAGATCCGTACCCACGAGATGCACCGCATGGCCGAGTACGGCGTGGCCGCGCACTGGCGCTACAAGGAGGACCCCAACGCCTCGGGTCCAAGCGCCGTGGGGGGCCGGCTTGGAGACTCCGATCAAGGAGACATGGGCTGGCTGCGCCAGCTCGTCGACTGGCAGAAGGAGACCCAGGATCCCTCTGAGTTCCTTGACGCTCTGCGCTACGAGATGGCCGGCGACCAGGTCTACGTCTTCACCCCCAAGGGCGACGTCCTGGCCCTGCCCGCGGGGGCCACCCCCGTTGACTTCGCCTACGCCGTCCACACCGAGGTCGGCCACCGCACAGTGGGAGCCCGAGTCAACAGCCGCCTGGTTCCCCTGGATACGCGCCTGGAGAACGGTGACACGGTGGAAGTCTTCACCTCCAAGGCCATCAACGCAGGCCCTTCGCGAGACTGGCTCACCTTCGTCGGCTCCACCCGCGCCCGCAACAAGATCCGCTCCTGGTTCTCCAAGGAGCGCCGTGAGGAGGCCATCGAGGAGGGCAAAGGGGCCATCGCCCGCACCCTGCGCAAGCAGAACCTGCCCATCCAGCGCCTCATGAGCCACGAGACTCTCATGAACGTGGCCAAGACCCTCGACAAGGTCGACATCGACGGCCTCTACGCGGCTGTGGGGGAGGGACACGTCTCCGCTCAGCATGTCGTCGACACCCTGGTGGCCACCATGGGCGGTGAGGACGGCGCAGAGGAGACTCTGGCAGAAGGAGTTCTGCCCACCCGGGCAACCGCGCACCGGCGTCCACGCACGGCCGACGCCGGAGTCGTCGTCGCCGGCATGGAGGAGGGTGACATCTACGTCAAGCTGGCACGGTGCTGCACCCCCATGCCGGGTGATCCCATCGTCGGCTTCATCACCAGGGGCTCGGGTGTCTCGGTCCACCGGGCGGACTGCCAGAACGTCGACCAGCTCCAGCGCGAGCCCGAGCGACTCATCACCGTTTCCTGGGCGGATCACGCCCAGTCCGCCTACCTGGTCCAGGTGGAGGTCGAGGCGCTCGATCGCGGAGGCCTGCTCGCCGACGTCACCCGTGCCCTGGCGGACAGTCACGTCAACCTCGTCAGTGCCAACATCGCCACCAGTCGTGACCGGGTCGTCGCCGGAAGGTTCGTCGTCGAGCTGGCTGAGGTCGGCCACCTGGACCATACGCTGGCGGCGCTGCGACGCATCGACGGCGTCTTCGAGGCACGTAGGAGCCTGTCCACGACACGTCGTCGATGAAAAAGATTGAGGACGAGTGGTGTCACTTGACTACGGATCGTTACGTGGCATTTAGCCTGATACTACGGACTCTTCGTAAATAGGACTCGCCGGAGCCATTTGCGGCTGCCTCCATAACGGCAAGCTGGTCGAATTCATCCAATAAGGATGGCCAACGACTTTCGCGGAGGCGGAAGGTGATGACGGATGTCACATGCTCTCCTTTGTAATCTTTGGGCGAAAATTTAATCTTGCGTCGATTGGAAGAACGTATGACAAGGTTGCTGGTCTGTTGCGGATTGCTTGAATACTTATATGAGCATGACGTTATGTCTTCGAAGTCGATTCGAGTTGTCCCGTCAAGGAAGGAGTGCTTCTCGATGTATCCTGGCCCGACCTCGATGTAGTTATCGTTAGTTTGGAGGATTACTCCAGCTCCTAAAGTGATAAGTATGATGGCGAACACGAGCCACATGGTAGCGACGCCGGCGTCATCGTCAGAAAATGAAGGGTTGATCCATCGCCTGCAGCCGAGCCAGAGGGCGACTAGACCGATAAATAACACTCCTCCGCCGCCGAGCAGCTGATATTGTGGCGGTTTTGATCGTGCAACGCCATCTTCTGTCATGGCGGAGCCGGTCACTCGGTCGAAGTGGTCCAATCCCAGCCTAATGATGATGCCGAGTATCATAGCAAGACCAAGAGGGAATGGAATATACTTCATGTTGACAACATTAGTTTCTTCTGCAGGGAGTTATGAACAGCTTCACTGAAGGCGTAATGAAGGCTCTGACTGGTGCTCATGGTGGTGACTCGAATCAATTTTCTTCGAAAATGTGTCGCTGTTTACTGGTGGAATACGACTGACTCGATGATGTGCCGCGCCCGCGGGCAGCCCCTACTAGCCGCTCCTCGACAGTGGTTGAGCGTCAGCAGGAGACGAATTCGGCTGACCCCATGATCGCGGGCAGTCATGATGGCCTGGACGGCGGCCGCAGGCGGTCCCAGGCGGGCGACGTCAACAGCGGCTCGAGCGATGGTCGCGCAGGTGACACCGTTGATCACGGTGGTATCGGAACGTGGCAGCCTGCCTCGTCTGGTCACCAGGTAGGACACACGACTTCGGCGCCCTCCCGGCAGGCAGACCTCGAGCATGTCCGGCGGCGGTCCACCGACGTGCACCCACAGGGCCGTACTCGCCAGAAGTACTCCCCGGCAGGGCATGGCAGCGGTGACGGCCCGTAGTCGTCCCTCCGCTGATCGCAGGAGGTCGGTCGGCTGCAGGCTGCCTAGGACGTCGACCAGCAGGTGGGAGTCGAGTTCGGCGCACCGCAGCAACTGCATGTCCTGAGGTGGGAGCGTGCCTAGGGCCGGGGAAAGAGGCTGGGCGGTCAGGTGGGCCACGGCGGCGTGACCGGGTACCGGGATGAAACGAGCCATACGCCATCGTGGACCTTTTCCTGTATCTGACGCTACAGCGAGCCGACTGCCTGTGGAAAACCTGGCCGCCATTAGGCGGAGGACTTGACCCTCACGTAGGGGAAGGCGCCAAGGTGCTCGATACGTGCCACAGTAGGGACTCGACAAGGCAAGGGCTGACGTAGGGAGGCATGGTGACGGACTGCGAGCAGGAGCAGGTGCTCGACGCAGCGGTTGATGCTGCAGGAGACGGTGCGGATATCGCACGGACAGTCGGTGAGGTCTCAACGCTCCTGGGCGTCAGTGTCAGAGCGCTGCACCACTGGGACGAGACCGGTCTGGTGCGCCCCTCTCAGCGCAGTGACGCCGGATATCGCCTCTACTCCGAGACGGACATCATGCGCATCCAGCAGGTCCTCGTCTACCGGCAGACCGGCATGAGCCTGGCCGACATCAAGACGGTCCTCGACGATCCGAAGGCGGACGCCGTGGCCCATCTGCGTCGCCAACGTGACCTTCTTCAAGGACAGGTCTCCCACTTGCAGCACATGCTCCGCTCGATCGACACGGTCATGGAGATACAGCTGCTGGGGGCACATCTCTCCGTGGCTGAGATGGTGGAGATCTGGGGGACGGACTGGGATCCTGTCTACATCGAGGAGGCCCAGGCCCAGTGGGGCGACACCCAGGAGTGGGCCGAGTCCTCCCGCCGCAAGGCCCGGATGTCGCGCGCCGACTGGGAGCAGGCGCACGAGGAGACCGTCGCCCTGGAGACCGCGCTGGTCGAGGCGATGCTCAGCGGCGTCGAGCCGGGCAGCCCCGAGGCCAATGCCCTGGCTCAGTGGCACCGCAAGGACCTCAACCGGTGGTTCGAGGTCTCTATCTCCAAGCAGGTACTCATCGGTCGCGGATACGTCGCCGATGAGCGCTTCGCACGTTACTACGACAAGCGTGCGCCGGGGTTGGCCGCCTGGCTCAAGGACGTCATCGACTCCGGCGCCCGGTCTGAGGGCATCGACCCTGACACTGCTGCCTGGGAGTAGGTAGATCTCCTGGGCGGAGGCGGTGAGGCGGGGCCGACACCGGTGGGTTGTCGGCCCCGCCTCAGGTGCTCCTGAGCCTCAGAGCTGAGCAGAACGTGCTCGGGTCACGCCTTGGCCGAGCGCAGCACCTGCTCGAGCCAGGCACGGCGGGCCGTTAGCGCGGCCTCGGCCTCGGCGATCTTCTTGGCGTCGCCGGCGGCCTGCGCAGCGGCCAGGTCCTTCTCCAGGCCGGCGATCGCGTCCTGAAGCTGACCGGCCAAGCCCTCGGCGCGGGCCTTGGTCTCCGGGTCGGTGCGGCGCCACTCGGCGTTCTCCGCCTCACGGATCGCGTCCTCGACGGCGCGCATGCGGCCCTCGATGCGACGCACGGCACCGCGGGGGACCCGCCCGGCCTCCTCCCAGGCGTCCTGGATCGGGCGCAGCGCCTTCTTGGCCGCCTTGACGTCCTTGACGGGCAGGAGCGCCTCGGCCTTGGCCACCAGCGCCTCCTTGACCTTGAGGTTCTCGGCGAACTCGGCGTCGACGGCCTCGTCCTTGGCGCGTCGGGCGTCGTAGAAGACCTGCTGGGCGGCCCGGAAGCGGGCCCACAGGGCGTCATCCTCCTTGCGGGAAGCCCGGCCGGCCTTCTTCCACTCGGCCAGCAGGTCACGGTACTTCGCCGAGGTACCGGCCCAGTCGGTGGAGTTCTGCATCTCCTCGGCGCGCTTGATGAGCGTCTCCTTGGCGGCTCGCACCTGCGCCTGCTTGGCATCGAGCTCGCTGAAGAACTGGCGACGGTGGCGGTCGAAGGTGGTGCGCGCGTGGGAGAAGCGCTTCCACAGGCCGTCCTCGGTGGGGCGGTCCAGGCGCGGGCCGCGCCGCTGCGCGGCCTTCCAGGACTCGAGCAGCTCACGCAGCTCGGCGCCGGAGTTCTTCCACTGCGTGCGTGCCGGGTCTTGCTCAGCGATGGCCTCGGCGCGCTCGACGATCGCCGTACGCTCCTTGAGCGCCTGCTCCTTGGCTGCCGCGCGTTCGGCGGCCACGGCCTCACGGCGCTCGGCGGCCACGGCCTTCAGGGCGGCGAAACGGGCTCGCAGCCCCTCCAGGTCGCCGACGGCGGCGGGCTCGGTGAGGGACTCGGAGATGGAGGACAGGGTCGTGTCGATCTCGCGGACACTGAGCTGGGGCAGCCGGGTGGCGAACAGGTCGATGGTGGCCTTGAGATCCAGATAGCGGCGCACGTAGAAGGCCATCGCCTCGGCGATGGGAGCATCTGGGAACTGGCCGACCTCACGCTCTGCGCCACCGTCCTGGACGTAGACCCGGCCCTCGCCGTCCACGCGTCCCCACTTGGCGGCGTCCATCGCCTCCTGCGGGTCGACGGCGGGCTCGGCGGGCGCCGCAGGTGCCGCTGCCGGGGCGGGAACCTCGGCAGGAGTCGGTGTGGCGTCCTCTTGTGCGGTCTCCGTGGACTCAGACTTTTGGGCCGCTTCGGCCGGCTGCGCGGGATCCACGGAGGCGGGCGACGCCGACTCGTCAGAGGACTTCTCTGTGGACTGCTCGATGGACTGGCCTGCAGGCTCGCCGGGCTCGGGCTCCTTCGAGGACTCGACATCGGCCTGCGTCTGCGGGGCGTTGGTCGCCGTTGACGCGACGGCCTCAACCGCGGGATCGGTGGGGGAGGTGTCGGCCGTTGGCACCTGCTCCATCGGGGTGGGCGCTGCCGACTCGTCAGGACTGGTCGGCTGGTCGGTCTGCTCAGCGTTGGGCTGGCTGTCAGGCCGGTTGTCGGGCTGGATCCGCTCGGTCACGGGGTGCTCCTTCATGGGTTGACGGGGAGGGAGCGGGACGACCGCTCCGTTCCGTTCGCGCCCGGCAGTCAGGCCGGGTGGTGGTGACGTGCCGCCGGAGGACGGCAGTGCCGAGAGTCTACGTTCCTGCGGGCGGCCACCACCATCCTTCGCCCCAACGACTTCAGTTGATTCGTTGATAGTCCGCCTGCTTGTGAGCTCACCCTGCGCCGTATCGGCTCAGGCCTCGTCAACGGCCTGTGCGGATAGGCACTGATAGACTCCCGCCATGCTCGCCTGACTTGCTCTTGTAGCCCCCACCGCCTCATGCCAAGGACGAGTCATGCCCGCGATCAGCTTTTCCTGTGTCAGCTTCTCTTACAGCTCTGAGCCTCTGCTGGAGAACATCAGTCTTACGGTCTCCGACGGCGAACGCGTCTGCGTCGTCGGCCCCAACGGATCAGGGAAGTCCACGCTCCTGCGCCTGGCCACCGGTGAGCTGTCACCTGACCGTGGGACTGTCACCGTTCCCGATCACCAAGGTCTGCCGACGCCCGATTCGTCGGAGCCGGCCACCACAACGATCGAGAGCTTCCTCGACGCCGTCTGCGCTGAGACCCTAGACGCGCTTGATCGTTTCGAGCGCATGAGCGAGACCATTGCCCAGGACGGAGTCGAGACCGGTTCCCTCGCCGAGGACTACGACTCACTACTCACCCGGCTTGAGGTGCTTGACGCCTGGAACCTGCCGGCCCGGCGCGCTGAGGCGCTCGCCGGGCTGGGACTGGGACAGGTGGACGCAAGCCGCCTTGTCTCTTCCCTGTCACCGGGGCAACGGGGAAGGCTGGAGCTTGCCGCCCTGCTCCTTTCATCCGGCCAGGCGCTGATGCTCGACGAACCCACCAACCACCTGGATGCCGGTAGCAGCAGCTACCTGAGCGAGATGATGGCGTCATGGCCCGGACCGGTCCTGTTCACCTCTCACGATCGCGCCTTCATCGACGAGGTGGCCACCGCACTCGTCGACCTCGACACAGCCCCGTGGCAGGCACTCGCCACCGCCGCCGGGAACAGTGGCCCTATGGGTGTCTACCGGTGCTCGGGGCGATACAGCGACTACCTCGTGGAGAAGGCCCGCGCCAGGTCGTCCCACCACAGTCTTCACCAGCGTCAGCAGGAGCAGCGGCGCAGCCTCACGCGTCACCGGCGGGATTCCGAGATCGTCGGGCACAGGAGAGCAACGCCTCGGACAGAGATCCGTATGGCCAGGAAATTCTACGCCGACCGCGCCCAGCGCGTCTCCACCCGGCGCCAGACGCAGGACGACCGCCGGCTGGAGGCGCTCGCCAGTACCGAGGTGCGCAGGCCCCGCTCCTACGACCTGCAGCTGCGTCTGACTGAACCGGCGCCGCGAACAGGGATAGCGGTCTCGGCCCGGTCAGCTGCCGTACCCGGGCGCCTTGCACCGGTCACGGTCGACGTCATGGCAGGCGAGCACCTGCTGGTCACCGGCGCTAATGGGAGCGGCAAGTCCACGCTTCTGACCTGGATGGGTAGGCGGTCAGTACCCACGGAGGACTCCGTCGGCAGCCTCACGGTATCCGGTTCGGTGCTCCGGATACCCCAGCACCTGCCGAATCTCGGCGACCCTGGGGTGGATGAGAACGTGTGGACCAAGGGGATCGGGGACCGTGGCCGGGGAGCTCTGCACCCGCGCCTGTGGAACCGGCCCATCAGTGAGCTCTCCGACGGCAACCAGCGCCGCGTTCAGCTGGCCCTGGCCGCTGCTGCTGGGCCTGAGGTGCTTGTCGTCGACGAGCCCACGAACTACCTGGACCTGGACGCCCTCGAGATGCTCGAGGCCTCTCTGAGGCCATGGGCGGGCACGCTGATCGTCGCCAGTCATGATCGCTGGCTCAATGAGCACTGGTGGGGGCGGCGGCTCCACCTGCACTGAGAGGCTGTGAGTCCTCTGAGCTCGTACATCGTTCATCGTTGTGAAGCGTATTGACACGGGTTCCGGGCGACCGAAGTAGGCTGGGGGCATGATCCTGGAGCGCACCATCGCACCCGTGTTCGCAGCCAACTGCTACGTCCTGGCCGCCGGCCCGGGCGAGCCCGCCCTCGTCGTTGACCCGGGGGCCGGTTCCGCCGGCGGCGCCCTGGCCCTCCTTCGATCCAACCGCCTCACCCTGGGAGCGATCCTGCTCACCCACGGTCACGCCGACCACGTGTGGGACGCCCAGGCCCTCATCGAGACCGCCCACGGTGAGGGCATGCTCGCCAGCGACGATGCCGTCGACGTGCCGGTCTACATCCCCGAACCCGACCGGTACCGGCTCGAGGAGCCCGACGTCACCACCGGCATCAGTGCGAACGGCATGAGCTTCACCGACATGGCCGGCACCCCCTGGAGGCAGCCGGCGGACATCCGTCTCTTCCCTGGGGACGGCTTCTCTCACGCTGTCGACCTTGTCCCCGGCATCGCCATGCGGGCGGTCCCGGCTCCGGGCCACTCGGAGGGATCCACCCTGTTCTTCTTCGAGGCCCGGCTGGCGGACAACGCCCTGCTTTACGAGGCCGAGGTCATCGAGGATGACCCCTCCACCGCCGACGAGGAGCGCGCCTACCTCATGGCCCTCGACGGCGACGTCATCTTCAAGGGATCCGTCGGACGCACCGACCTGCCCGGCGGTGACCAGGTGCAGATGCTCGGCACCCTGCGGATCCTGGCCAGCGCCATCGACCCGGCCACGATCCTGCTGCCCGGGCACGGCGCCGTGACCACCATGGAGCACGAGCACCACGGCAACCCCTACCTCGCCGAGGCCAAGATCCGTGGAGGGGACCTCAAGGCCTGACGACGGTACACCGTCGAGCTGCCCGTCATGACACAATGCGGACCATGGCACAGGTACGACAAGCCCTCTCCTCACTATCCGGCTTCCCCGAGTGGCTGCCCGCGGGGCACATCGTCGAGCAGCACTTCGTCGACATCCTGCGCCGTACCTTCGAGCTCCACGGCTTCAGCGGTATCCAGACCCGCGCCGTCGAACCACTGAGCGAGCTGACCAGAAAGGGAGAGACCTCCAAGGAGGTCTACCTCCTCAACCGCCTGCAGGCGGATCCCGCCGAGGCCGACGCCGAGGCGGACCCTCGCAAGCAGCTGGGGCTCCACTTCGACCTAACCGTCCCCTTCGCCCGCTACGTCGTCGACAACGCCGGGCTCCTCACCTTCCCGTTCAAGCGCTACCAGATCCAGAAGGTCTGGCGAGGGGAACGGCCCCAGGAGGGGCGCTTCCGCGAGTTCATTCAGGCCGATATCGACATCGTCGGCGACGGCTCCCTGCCCCTCTACCACGACGTCGAAGTGCCCCTCATCATGCACGAGGCGCTCAGCGCACTACCGGTGCCCCCGGTTACGATCCACGTCTCCAACCGCAAGGTGGCCCAGGGCTTCTACCAGTCCATCGGCATCGACTCCGACCAGCTCATCGAGGTTCTTCGAGTCGTCGACAAGCTCGACAAGATCGGCCCTGAGAAGGTGGCCGCCGAGCTCACTCAGAGCGTCGGCGCGAGCGCGCAGCAGGCGGCGCAGGCCCTCAGGCTCGCCACCATCGCCGGAACTGATGGTCAGGACGTCTCTGGTCAGGTCTTGCGGGCCCTGGCCGGGGCCGAGCCCACTGAGCTCCTGGAGGAGGGCCTGGCTGAGATGACCGCCCTGCTCGAGGCCGCCGGCCGACGCCGTCCGGGCGCCATCATCGCTGACCTCAAGATCGCTCGCGGACTGGACTACTACACCGGTACCGTCTACGAGTCCTTCATGACCGGTCACGAGGACCTCGGCTCGGTGTGCTCAGGCGGCCGCTACGACTCCCTGGCCACCAACGGCAAGCGCACCTTCCCCGGCGTGGGCATCTCCATCGGCCTGTCGCGGCTCCTGGCGCGTGTCATCGGTGAGGAGCTCGTGGAGGTCAGCCGCCCCGTCCCCACGGCGGTGCTCGTGGCCGTCACCGACGAGGCTCACCGCTCCGCCTCCGACGCGATCGCCGATGCGCTGCGTGCCCGAGGCATCAGCGCCGACGTCGCCCCCAGCGCTGCCAAGTTCGGCAAGCAGATCAGGGCCGCTGACAAGCGCTCCATCCCCTTCGTGTGGTTTCCCGGCGCCGACGGGGCTCCTGACTCGGTCAAGGACATCCGCTCCGGCGAACAGGTCGAGGCCGACGCCGCCACCTGGCGGCCTCCCCACGACGACGCCGTCCCGCAGGTCATGGGGTGCGCAGCCGTGGCTGACGCCGAGGCTAATTCCGCCTCATGACCGAGAGCAGGGCCGACTCCAGCAGCACCCAGAAGGTCCAGCAGGCGACCAGAGCACTGTCCGCGTTGCGGGACAGTCTGACCGCTTTGTCCATGCCCTATGTCTTGCAGGGCACTGCCGCCGCCTCGGACAAGGCCACGTTGATCCGCGACCAGCTCGGTGACTACATCCTGCCCCGCCTGGCCAGCCTGGACGCGCCCTTGCTGGCTGTTGTCGGCGGCTCCACCGGAGCGGGCAAGTCGACCCTCGTCTCCTCCCTCGTGCGCCGGCAGGTGGCCAGGGCCTCAGCGATCCGCCCCACCACGCGCCGCCCCCTACTGCTGCACGCGCCGGCCGATGCCGCCTGGTTCGATACCGACCGGGTCCTGGGCTCCCTGTCACGCCTGCGCGTGGATAGCGACGCTCCTGCAAGCCCCCTCACCGACCACACGCCGCGAGAGCTCGAGCTACGAGCCTGCGAGGGACTTCCCGAGGGGCTGGCGATCGTGGACGCCCCTGACGTCGACTCCGTGGTCGAGGACAACCGGGACCTGGCCGCCACTCTCCTGGCCGGCGCGGACCTGTGGATCTTCGTCACCACGGCAGCGCGTTACGCGGACGCCGTCCCGTGGGAGCACCTACGGGCCGCGGCGCAACGACGCATCACGGCCGCCATCGTTTTGGACCGGGTGCCGGCCGGCGCGGAGACTGAGGTCGAGGCCGACCTGCGGCGCCGGCTCGTATCCGCAGGCCTGGAGGAGGCTCCGGTCTTCACGATTCCTGAGACGGCTCTCGACGACGACGGTTTCCTGCCCGAGTCCTGTGTCTCGCCGGTGCGCCAGTGGCTGGGCGCGCTGGCTTCCGACGCGGCTGCTCGCCAGGACATCGCCCACCGCAGCCTGACCGGGGCCGTTGGTGCCGTCCTGGCGCAGAGCGAGCTGCTCGCCGTCGAGTTCGACTCCCAGGAGGCTGAGCACGCTGAGCTCCGCCGCGCCGCGACCTCCGAGCACGACGACGCCCTGGAGCGCGTCATCGAGGCCACCGAGGACGGTTCCATGCTGCACGGCGAGGTGCTGGCCCGCTGGCAGGAGTTCGTGGGAACCGGTGACCTGTTCCGGTCGCTGGAGGTTCAGGTGGGACGGGTGCGTGACCGTATCACCTCGCTTCTGCGAGGACGTCCGGCACCGGCCAAGCGCGTCGAGCAGGCGATCGGCTCATCGCTGGTCGAGCTGCTCGTCGCCGAGTCCCAACGGGCCTGCCTGGCCACCGAACGCTCCTGGAGGCGCGCCGGAACCTCTCAGCAGGCCCTCAACCGTGCCCTGGCGGAGGTGCCGACCCAGACCGGTCTTGAGGTCATCGCCGCGGCTCTCGTCCACGACTGGCAGCGAGAGGTACTCGCACTGATCCGGGCCGAGGGGGCTGACAAACGGCTCACCGCTCGTTTGCTGTCCCTGGGGGTCAACGGTGCCGGTGTCGTCCTCATGATCCTCGTCTTCGCCCACACCGGTGGCCTGACCGGGGGAGAGGTGGGTATCGCGGGAGGAACCGCCATCCTGGCCCAGAGGGTCCTGGAAGCGGTCTTCGGTGACCAGGCCATGCGGGGAATGACGAAGAGAGCCCGCGAGGACCTCACCAAGCGCGCTACCGCCCTGTTCGCCAACCAGTCCAAGTGCTTCACCGATGCTCTTCCGACTCCGGCCCCCAGCGCAGGCACGCTGCGAGAGCAGCTCCAGGCCTGTCAGGAGGCGGCAACTGTGCTGCGCACCACGTCCTCCCGAAGCCGTCGGCCGGCTGGTAGGAGGGTCCGGTGACAGCTGACCACGACGATGCCACCGGCCTCGCCCCCGTTCTCGAAGACCTGGAACATGCCGTCGATCTGGCTGGGCAGCTCGGCGTGCAGGACGGGATCGCCCCGGCACGGGACGTCCTCGCACAGGCCTCTCAGCGCAGGCGGCTGGCGCCGGGGACCACGGTGGTCGCTCTCCTGGGCGCGACCGGATCGGGTAAGTCCAGCCTCACCAACGCGCTGACCGGTTCCGAGGTCTCGCGCACCGCTCGCACCCGTCCCACCACCACCCAGCCCCTCGCCGTCGTCCCGGACACCGCGGCCGAGGCCACCGCGTTGCTGGACTGGCTCGACATCAGCCGACGGGCGCGCGTCGATCGAACCTGGACGCTGGGTGAGGCCACGGTGCTTGTCGACCTGCCCGACATCGACTCCGACGAACCGGGGCACCGGGCCATCGCCGAGCGCATGGCCGGCAAGGTCGACGTCCTGGTGTGGGTCCTTGACCCGGAAAAGTACGCCGACGGCGTCGTTCATCGAGACTTCCTTATTCCCATGGCGGCTCACGCCGAGGTCATGGTCGTCGCCCTCAATCAGGTGGATCGCCTCACTCCTGAGAGCCGTGACGCCGTGGTCTCGGACCTCAAGCGGATCCTGGAGCGCGAAGGGCTGGGACGTACCTCGGTGGTGTCCGTCAGCGCCCACACCGGTGACGGTGTCGAGACCTTGGCCCGCACCGTGGCCTCGGTGGCCTCCGACCGCCTGGCCAGCGCCCGCAGCCTTGCCGCTCACGCTCGTCGCGCCGCCAAGGATCTGGGCGATCGGACCGGACTCATCGCTCCGGTTCTCACAAGCACCAGTGAACATCGGGTGGAAGTCACTCAGGCTCAACAGCTTCAGCAGTCCCTGACCGCGCTCAGGCAGGCGGCTGCCGGCGTCGCCGGGGTCGATGTCGTCACGCGGGCCGTGGAGGCATCTGACCGGCACCGAGCCCGCACCCGGGTCGGCTGGTTCTGGCTGCGGTGGATCGAGCGTCTACGACGAGACCCGCTGCGAGCGCTCCACCTGGGGACTGGACGTCTGTCCTCTCCAGGGCTCGAGGATGCTCAGCACTCCGATGGTGGGCTGGGGCCGGGCGTGGTTGACCTCAGCTCCCTGCCTCCCGCCGGACCGGCGGCAACAGGCAGGCTGCGCAGCACCGCTCACGTCTACGCCATGGAGGCCAGTTCGGGACTACCTGATGACTTGGCGACACAGGCCGTCCTCCGCAGTGATGAGCGTGCCGAGAACCTCGCTGCACCGCTGGACCGGGCTGTTTCCGCAGCGGATTACGGGTCCTGGAAGCGCCCGGCCTGGTGGGGGGCGGCGAACGTGCTGCAGTGGGTGACCGCGCTGACCGCGCTGGTCGGTGGGGTGTGGCTGGTGGCGATCCGTGTCCTGGAGGATTACCTCCTTCTGATCACCATCGACGTTCCTCGATGGGGGAGAGTTCCCTGGCCTGCCGTCCTGCTGATCGGCGGTCTGCTGATCGGGCTGGTCCTGGCCGGTATGGGCACGTTCCTGGCCCGCTTCCAGGCTAGGCGCCACGGCAGGCGGGTCGCTCGTCGCCTACGTCTGGCCACCGATGAGGTCGTTGATACCGAGTTCATTGAGCCACTGATGACGGAGACAAAACGTTGGGCGGAGCTCGCGCGGACTCTGGATCGAATCATCTCGAATGACACCATTGGCTCGCACTGAATGATGTCATTATGACGTCATAATCTCTGGACAGACGCGATTAATGATGTCAATATGATGTCATGCGTTTGGATGCCTACACCGAGACATTGCGCCGGACTCTCATGGAGACCTCGTCCCTGGGCGACGAGCGGACTCAGGAAGTGGCCCACTCCCTGACGGCTGCGCTCGATCCGGCTCTACGACTCGTCACTCTGCAGATGCTCACGGATACCGCCGATGAGCTCAACAGCGAGCTCGACGGCGTACACGTCGCCGTTGTGATGGACGGCTCGACCCCTCATCTCCTGATCAATCAGGCTGCGCCGCTGAACCAGGACGCAGAATCCGTCGGTGTGCCGGTGCGGAACACTCGCCAAGCGTCTCAGGAACCTATGGCCCAGGAAGGTAACGAGGTTCGCACCACACTGCGCCTGCCCGAGTCCCTCAAGCAGCAGATCGACGCTGCAGCCCGGGCCCAGGGGCGCTCGGTCAACGCCTGGCTCGTCGAGGCGGCTCGCAGCGCGCTGGTAGGACATGAGTCGCCGTCAGGCTCATGGAGCTCAGCGGGCACCTGGACTGCTGGCACTGGGGCCGCTCATGGTGCCAGTGAGTTCGACGGCGCCGGAAGCCGCTCCGGCTGGCCCGCTGGACCGACAGAACGGCAGACCTCGGGGGTGACGCTCACTGGGTGGTTCGGCTGACCCGTACCGCCGCATCGTCTGCCACTGACCTACGCACCCCCAATCCCCCCAACTCGTCCGCTGCCCGATCCTCTTGCGGCGGAGCGCGCAGATACCCGGAACCCGAGGAGAACTCCTATGCCGATCTGGACCTTCGACCTTCCCGATGACGCCCAGCCGAACCTCATCCTGGACCTGTCCTCCCTGAGCGTGGTGACCGCTCCGGGGGTGGGGCGCACAGTCACTGTCGAGGCTGATGAGCTTCTGGAACCGCTTCTGGATGTCACTGCTGACGGCACCATGGTGATCATCCGTCAGACCGCGCTCGTGGGGCGTGAGCGTTTCGCTGGTATCTGGCCATGGGGCCCGGAGGCATCTCGTGTGCGTGTGACGGTGCCCGACAACACGCGCCTTGACGCCAGTATTGATGCCGGATCGATCAGTGCGGAGCACCGGTGGGAGCAGGTGCAGGTGCGTACCTCGGCAGGGTCGATCCGGCTGGGTGACTGCGTGAGTGCCCAGGTGCACGCCGACGCCGGCTCCATCGTCATCGGCACGCTCCATGATGGAAGTGTGAGGGCCCAGGCCGGCTCGGTGCGCATCCGCTCCACGACCGGCACGGTGTCGGCCCACACGGAGGCCGGCTCCGTCAAGGTCCTTGAGGCGTATGAAGGATTCCTGGACCTGTCCAGCCAGCTGGGGACTGTGTCGGTGGGAGTGCCCGAGGGGACTGCGGTCCTGGCCGACTGCCATTCCGAGTTCGGCCGGGTGACCACTGACCTGCCTCGTCAGAGCGATCCCGAGTCGCTTGAACGACGTCTCGAGCTGCGGGCTCGCGCCCAGATGGGGACCGTCCGGGTCCGTCGAGCCTGATCGGCCGCCAGCGCGACGATCACCGTCGGCAGCACGGGCTGGGACGACAACTCATGTCGTCGTCCCAGCCCGTGTCAGTCAGCTCTCAGGTACTCAGCGGGTGCTCAGCGATCGCCGCGCCCTCCGCGGAAACCGCCTCGGTGGTCCCCGCGGCCGCCGCCGAAGCGGTTCTGGTTGCGGTCGCCATAACCACGGCCATTGCCACGATCATTCCGGCGGCCGTCGCGGTCGTAGCCGCGTCCACCCCGGTCGTCACGCCGTCCCCGGAAGCCGTCCCGGTCTCCGCGACGGTCTTCCCACCGGCGGTTGTCACGGCGGTCCCCGCGGTCGTAACCGCCCCGACCACCGCGCCCGTCACGGTCCTTCCAGCCACGATCACCGTCGTCACGGCGCGGACGGAATCCTCGGTCCGACCGATCCCCGCGCTCACTGCGATCACCGCGGTCGTCCCAGTCGCGTCGCTTGGGACGACGCTCCCCGCCGTTGGGACCGGACCAGCCGTGCCCCGGACCCTCATCAGGACGGATCCGCAGCTCGCGACCGGCGAAGGTGGCCCGGCCCATGACGCTCAGCTGCTCGGGGCTGAGATCGGCGTAGATGGTAACCAGTGAGAAGGACTGGAGGATGTCGATCTTTCCGATGTCAGAGCCTTCAATGCCGCCCTCGTTGGCCAGGGCACCCACGATCGCGCCGGGAAGAACCCGGTCGCGGTGGCCCACCTCAACGCGGTAGACGGTCCCAGGGCCCTCGTGCTCGCGGCGCCCTGAACGTGTGGCCGAACGGTGTCCCTCACCGCGGTCACCCCGGTCCCCGCGGCGGTTCTTCTCCCGCCCGCCCTCGAAGGAGGCCGACAGGAAGGTCCCCTCGGAGTCGAGGTTCTCCTCCCGGCGCGCGCGATGGGGGCGTTCGCCGCGGTCACGGTCCTCGCGCCTACGCGGCCCCTCGTCTCCGACGGCGAGAGCCAGCAGCGTGGCCGCCAGCTCCTCGACGTCGATGTCCAGATCCCGGGCAGAGCTGGTCACCAGCGGCAGGTACATGTCCAGACGGCCGCGCTCGTGGCGGGCGGCGGCCTTCGACAACAGCTTTCGGGCCCGATGCTCGGAGACGTCGGCGGGGGAGGGAAGGGTGATCTCCTCCAGGCGGCTGCCGGTGAGGCGCTCGATCTGGCGGAGCTTGCCCTTCTCCTTGGGGGTCAGGAAGGTGACGGCCTCACCATGGCGGCCGGCGCGACCAGTGCGACCGATGCGGTGCACGTAGGCCTCTGCCTCACGGGGCACGTCGAAGTTGACGACCAGTCCGATACGGTCCACGTCCAGTCCTCGGGCGGCCACGTCGGTGGCCACGAGCACGTCGAGGGTTCCGGCGCGCAGACGCTCCACCAGACGCTCACGCTCACGCTGGGGAACATCGCCGGAGATCGCAGCGGCCTGGATGCCCCGGCCAGCCAGCTCGATGGCGACGTCCTCGGCCGTGGACTTGGTACGCACGAACACGATGGCAGCCTCGGCGTCGGTGACGGCCAGGACCCGGGAGACAGCGCCGATCTTGTGGCGGAAGGGCACCACTGCGTAGGTCTGGTGCACGGTGGCGACCGTGGAGGCCGGCCGCGAGACCTCAACCTGAACGGGCTCGTGAAGGTGCTGGCGCGCCACGGCCTGGATGGCCGGAGGCATCGTGGCCGAGAACAGGGCGGTGCGCCGCTCGGTGGGAAGGGACTCCGCAATCGTCTCAACGTCCTCGGCGAAGCCCATGCGCAGCATCTCGTCGGCCTCGTCCAGGACGAAGTAGCGCACGTCGTCGAGCTGGAGAGCTCCCTTGTCGATGAGGTCGATGACGCGTCCGGGCGTGCCGACGACGACCTGGGCACCGCCCTTGAGCGCGCCAATCTGGGGGCCGTAGGGGGCGCCGCCGTACACGGCGACCACGTCCAGCCCGCGGGAGCGGGCGGCCATATCGGTGATGGCCTCGGCGCTCTGGAGGGCGAGCTCGCGGGTGGGTGCCAGGACGAGGGCCTGGACCACGCTGTCACGGGAGTCGACGGCGTCCAGGAGCGGCAGCCCGAAGGCCGCCGTCTTCCCGGTTCCGGTCTGGGCGACACCGACGACGTCACGGCCGGACAGCAGGACCGGGATCGCCTCCTTCTGGATGGCGGTGGGGCTCACAAAGCCCATGTCGGTGACGGCCTTGAGCAGGTCACTGGGAAGGCCCAGGTCCGCGAAGGTGATCTCGTCGTCCTGCTGGTCGTCTGTCACCTCGCGCTTGTCGGTGTTGCGTGTGGATGCGGGGGAGGCTGTGTCCTCATCGTCATCCTGCTGGCGCTCGCCGGAATCAGTGTCGGTGTCGATGAAGGGGGTGTGCCCGTCGACCTCGTCCTCATCGATGTCGACGCCGTCGTCCTCCTCGGAGTCGTCGGCCCCGTCCTCCGGGTCGGCCTCTGGGCGGTCTTGGTCGACGTCGTCCGCCTCGTCCTCGTGATCGACGTCCGCTGGGTCCTCCGGGGAGTCGGAGGAGGCGGGAGTGGCGAAGTCCTCGGGTGAGGAGATGCCGTCGGAGTGGTGCGGTGCGACGACGTCATCAGCACGGTCGGCGCCGTCGTCGCTGTCCGTGTCGGCGGGGACAGCCGGTCGGCCGCCGGAGAGCTCGGCGGAGAAGAGCGCATCGAGGCTCAGGGGGCCGCTGCCCTCGGTGCTCTGAGCGTCGTCGGAGGCGCCGGGCACACTGCTGCTGGAGGTAGTCATGAAGTTTTCCCATATCTGTCCCCTTGACGTGGTCGGGGACTGCGGCGGAGTGTGGGGGAGGACCTTTTGTCCTCCGCTCTTTGCCGTACCTGGCCCACCACACTCGCCCCGCACCCGGACATGACCGGATGGCTCATGGGCTAATACGCACAGACTCACGGGACACTCTTGCCGCACACCAGGTGTGGCAGGACCCGAACGGGGTCAACAGGGCACGGATCGCTCCTGCATCCCAGGCTACGGGAGAATGGCAGTATTCTGCGCCTCCACGAGCCGGATCACAGGTGAGGTCCGTCTCGTGTCCCACTCACCGGCCCAGCAGGCCGAGGATCTTTCGACGCAGCTCACGGACCTCGTCACTCGACTCGTCGTGCTCGGGCACCTCGATGTCGGCGACGATGCGCGCGGGGCGCTCGGACAGGACGACCACTCGGTGGGACAGGCGCAGGGCCTCGTCGACGTCGTGGGTGACCAGGACGGCCGTGAAGCGCTGGGACTCCCACAGCTTGATGATCTCGTCCTGGAGCTGGAGGCGTGTCAGAGCGTCGAGCTTGCCCAGGGGCTCGTCCAGGAGGAAGAGCCGGGGCCGGTTGACCAGGGCCCGGGCCAGCGAGGCCCGCTGAGCCATACCGCCTGAGAGCGTGGCGGGGTAGGCGTCGGCGAAGTCTCGCAGCCCCACGATCTGCAGGGCGGCCTCCACCCGGCGCTGGTCGCGCTCCATACGGTCTCTGGCCTCAGGGCCCAGGGCGACATTGTCCCGCACGGTCCTCCACGGCAGCAGCGTGGCGTCCTGGAACGCAAGCGCGCGCAGAGGCGAGGGCCCGGTCACCTGCTTGGAGTCGACGGTGACGCTGCCCTCGACAGGCTGCTCCAGCCCGGCCAGCAGTCTCAGGATCGTTGACTTGCCGCACCCGGACGGCCCCACCAGCGAGACGAACTCGCCAGGGGCGACCGTCAGGTCGATGTCATTGAGCACGGGGAGCTGATCCGGCTTGGCAGTCTCTGCCTCATAGCGAGCCCTCGCAGCGGGGGAGACCTGGCGCAGCAGCAGATGGAACCATCCGTGCTCCAGGTCATGGGACAAGGGGTAGCTGTGGGAGACACCAGTCAGATCGACCTGTGCGCCGCGGGGAACGGATGGGGGCGAGACCCGCGGCGTGGCAGCAGCCGTCGTGGAACCGGCAGACATCGGTTCACCACCTCACAAGGTTCTGCTGCCATGCCAGCAGCGAGGAGCGGATCTTGAACAGCAGGACCATGAGCGTGCGGCAGAAGGCCACCAGGATGATGAGGCCCACATACATCCTGGGGTAGTCCGCCCAGCCCTTGACCCAGTTGATGTACCAGGCCAGACCCTTATCGACGCCGGTCAGCTCGGCGGTCATGAGGGCGGCGAGCGAGGTGCCCAGCCCCGTGAACAGGCCGGTGAGCATGTCCGGTAGCGCCGACGGCACGGCCACCCGTCTGATGAGGAAGAGCTCATCGGCTCCCAGCGTGCGGGCCATGTCGATGTAGTCGCGGCGCACGGAGCGCACGCCCGCGCGGGTCATGGTCGCCATGGGGAACCAGGCGCCGAAGCCGACGATGAAGGCCGCTGAGGCGTACGTCGTCGGGAGCAGCAGCAGCGCCAGTGGAAGGAGCGAGGCCGCAGGAACCGGGCCGATGGTCTGAAGGAGCGGATGGAACCAGTAGTCGGCGCGCCTCGACCAGCCCATGAGCAGGCCTGTGAAGAACCCCAGCACCGATCCAGCCGTGTACCCGATGATGAAGAGCAGCGCCGAGGCGCCCAGGCAGCTGAGCAGCAGCCTCCAATCACCCAGGAAGGAGGCGATGAGTACTTCCGGGGCGGCGAAGTACGGGGGCGTGAGCAGTCCGAGCTTGGATGTCGTCAGCTGCCAGACGATGAACCATACGCCGGCGGCATTGATCCAGGGCAGGAAGTGAGTCAGTGACCTCGCTGCCGAGGACGCCGGTCGGACCCGTGCTGTGAGTGTCCACGCGATCAGGGCGATCAGCCATGTACCGGCGAGGACTGTGACCGGAGTGGTTGACCCCTTGCGGAGAAGGTCTGCCTCCGGCAGGGCAATGACGATGACCAGGTAGGCCAGCCACAGGAATAGTGCCGTGGTGCTCAGAAGAGAGCCTGCGTCGGGACGGCGATCGCTTGGTGCACTCTGCCTGGCTGTGGAGGAGGGCGGTTGCGGATGCCTGTCGTCGATGGGCTTGGCGGATGTGGTCGATGTGGTCGTGGGTCTCACCTCGGTGGGCATCATCAATCAGTCCTTAATGCCGAGGTCGGCGACGACTGTGTCGGTCAGCTTCCGGGCGGAGACGTCCGATGTGATGAAACCGGTTCCCTTGAACTTCTCGATGCCGGGCTCGATCGCGGCCCGGAACCTGGAGGCCGAGGCCTTGAACCCGTATGTTTTGAGCACCCGGACGACGACGTCCTGGTCCGCGGCAACGTAGTCGTTGTCGACCTCGATCTTGGCGATCTCCTCGATGTGGTCCGGCACGTAGGCCGATCCCTTCAACCATGCCTCGGTCAGAGCCTTCGCCTCCTTGGGCTGCTTACGTACGAAGTCCCCGTTGAGTGCCACCGAGCAGCAGAACTCCTCAGCGTCGTTGTTGGCCAGCTCACGGGCCGTTCCGTTGAAGACGGGAAGCAGCGGTCCGGGGTCAGAACCCATGACGGCGTCCACCTGACCGTCAGCCAGAGCGGTCCCCAAGGAGTCCGCATCGACTGTGCGCCACGTGATGTCACCTCCATCCGGATTGACGTTGATGCCGGCCTCGGACAGTCCGATCGCGAAGTAGGCGAAGGCGGATGACGACAGTGACGGCACGCCGATGGTGGCGCCTTTCAGGTCAGCCAGGCTCTGATACGGAGAGTCCTTGCCCACCACCAGGCGCAGGCAGCCGGCGTGGAGCCCCGCGGTGAGCCTGGCGTTGAGGCCGTTGTAGATCGGCTCCAGCCAGGAGAAGAAGATTCCAGGAGCACCAATGTACTTACCAGCGCCCACGCCGTCCTTGGTGTCCTCGGTCTGCTGGGTGCGCGCGAGCGTGACCTTCAGTCCCGCGTCGTCGAAGAAGCCCTGGTGGTAGGCGGCGTACAGCGGTGCGGCGCAGATGTCGCCGCCGATCACCAGGGGGAGCGCCTCGTGGGCCCCGATCACTCCCTGGTTGGCGCGCCGGATCGTCAGGTACGCACCGGTACCGACCACGGCAGCGGCTGCGAGCCCCCCAATCGTGAGCAGCGTGCGCCGTGACGGCTTGCCACGATGCGACCGGTCCGTCTCATTGGCATCAGGGTCATCGATGCCGTCATCGGCTGCCAGAATCGCGGCGGCGTTCTCAGCCGTGACCTCCTGAGACTCCACGACGTCGGCATCCGACGGAGCGGAGGTCGAGGAGTCTGAGGACTGGGACGGCTGAGAGGACGAGGACGTGGACATGGTTTCTCCTGTGGTGGTGGGAACGAGCCTTGATGCGCAAGACGCTGAAGCATCCCTTTGAAAACGGTGGAGGAGGAGCACGAGAAGCCCGAGCGGAGCGAGTTGGGCAGGTGAGGAAACAACCTCAGTCCATCAGGGCTTGCAGAAAGGCGCCCCCGTGCTCTGACGAATGAAATGTGGCGACACGGGAACCCAGGAAGTCATGTGGCCGATCGTTATTCTCGGCCGTTGTCAGAGCTGTTTTGAGGCGTCGTCGCGTCTCCTGGGCCGGTCCGGTACCGGGTGAGGGGAAGGAATCAACAGGCTCGACAACAACACATCCGCGCACCACACATGACCGCGAGCGCCTGTGCGCCGGGAGCGGTCGTGGTCGTAAAAACGATGTGCGTCATGACGGCTACCCTACGCCACCCTCCCCGGAACAATGCAAGCCTGCCAGTCGTCTCATGGTGGGATCGTCCCATCGCCGGATCACTGTGGAATCGATACTGGGCCGCTGTAGAGTCGGCGGCGTGAGTGAGGTGCGTGGCGACGAGCTGCCTGCGCCACAGGCACGGTGGAGACAGCTGGTTCCAACTCCTGTGACCCAGGACGGTGGCCCGCTTCGCACCACCCCGGCGTGGTGGCCGCCTGCTCCCGACGATACCGACCTGGCGGCCGTTGCAGCCTCTGGTACGCCTGTCCTAGGAGACACGTACGTCGTCGATGGGGTCGACATGGTGGAGGCGACCTTCCTGTGGCGCGATGACCAGCAGCACGGCGCCAGTCCCAGCGTTCTCATCCATCTCAACACCCTGACGGACAACCATCGCACCCACATCGCTCCGGCGCTCGCCGCCCGGGTTCCCGGAACCAGCTGGTGGGCGCTTCACGTCCTGCTGCCCCAGGATGCTCTCCTGGGCTACCGGACCGTCGTGACCCGTGACCCGCTCCCTGACGACGCCGGCGCCCGGCGCGAGTGCTGGAGGCGCGTTCACGCCCAGGGGCGGGCGGATCCCTTCAACCCCGACCGTCTGCACGACGGCTTCGGCCTCGTCTCCTCGATGTGGCAGGGCCCCAGGGCCGTGCTGCACCCGGACTGGATGACGGCTCCGGAGACCCTGGCAGGCCCGATATCGATACGTAGCCGTGGTGAGCACGGGTACGGCATCCGGTTCGACCTGGAGGATGAGGCTCTCAGAGGTTTTGATGCGCCAGGCGATGCCGGGCGCCGAGTCACGCTGTGGTGCGGGGATCGTGTCCCGGGATCCTCCGGCAGGCGGTGTGAGCGCGGTCTGCTGATCCTGCTCGACGGCAACATCTGGCGCGGTAACGACGCCGTCGACCACCTGGCTCCCAGGTCCTGTCACTGGGATCTGCTCCTCATCGACTCCGGCAGCCTGGCGATGCGCACACGCGACCTGGCGGACCCGCGACGCAGCAGAGACCTGCTCCGCAGTTGCCTGCAGGCGGCACGACGGGCGGTCTGCGGTCAGGGCCGCATGATTGCCGCCTCGTCTGAGGACGGTGGTGATTGCATGTGGCGCCCGGATCGGATCGTGGTGGCCGGGCAGTCCTTGGGAGGGGTTGCCGCAGCCGACCTCGTTCTGCATCATCCCGAGCTGGCCGCCCGTGCCATTGTCCAGTCCGGCTCCTTCTGGCTTGGCTCGGAGCGCCGAGGAGAGGGTGAGGGGGAGTTGGTGAGCTGGTTGCGCCACCGCTCCGAGGCCCGGGGCCTGCAGCGTCCGAAGAAAAGCCGGCCTTCACAGGGTGGTGATGGGCTGGAGGCGCGACTGGTGGTTCAGTGCGGCGTGCATGAGGGCGGCCTGCGTCAGGGGGCTCGCGCGGTCTCGGAGCTTCTCGCGGCCGAAGGGGCACTGCTCGAGTATCGTGAGGAGCGTGGCGGGCACGACTACGCCTGGTGGCGTCACGGCCTGTCGTGGGGGCTTGATGCTCATGAGCAGGACCTGGGGCTTAGCGGCCGGGCTACCTGAGTGCACTCCCGCTCGCGGCTGCCGTCTCGAAGAGAGGCGCGGGAGGCTGACAACGCTGAGAACCGAGCGGCGGGGCGTTCCTTACGTCCTCTCCGATCAAGCTAGGGTGACGGGCATCTCACTGATCGACAAAAAAGAAATGATAACGTGCCGTATGTTACTTAGGTATGCCTGAGTTCATGTCGGTCTGGTGTCCTAGGTAATCGGCCCCGCTGCTCAGCGGGCTCGTCCCCGAACATCCCGGACTGAGCGCCGGTTTTTTCACGGAGGTTGCCATGATCCCTCGCTCGACTCAGGTTCTGTCACCCGAGTCCACGAATCCGTCCACGATCCGCTCGCGCCGGGGTCTTCTGGCCAGGGCAGGAGCGCTGACGTCCGTTCTGGCACTGAGCACTGCCGGGATGGCCGCCTCGGCGGCCCACGCTGTCGAGGAGACTCCGGCTCCCGCTCCTGCCGCCACGGTGGTTGACGCGGCCTCCGATCCTTCGGGGATTGACAGGAATGCCGCTGTCACCGCCGTGCCGGGGACCGTCAATGAGCCCGGAAGCATCTCCGGGATCGAGTCGTCCGTCGCCCCCGGTCTCTATCAGACCGCCTACTCACCGAGCCGCAACTCCCTCTATGTCACCTCCGCCGTCGGTCGGCCTCCTGTGAGCCAGTCGTCGCTGATCAAGCTCGACGCCGACACACTGGCCTACCAGAACCACGCGGTCCCGGAGATCGACCCCACCGCCATCGACCGTGAGGGCAAGCCGCTCGAGGGGGCCCGCTACGCCGTCTACGGGGTGGCCGTCGATGACGAGCGCGGCACCGTATGGGTGACCAACACCCGTCAGAACACCGTGGCCGTCTACGACGCTGACACGCTCAAGCTCATCAAGCAGTTCGACAAGGACATCGTCCCCCACAGCCGTGACGTCGTCATCGACGCGGCGCGCAACCGTGCCTACGTCAGCAGTGCACGCTCCAACAAGATCGCCGTGTTCGACACGTCGACCAACACTCAGCTGGCCGATATCACGGTGGGGCAGGACGCAGACGACTTCAGCGCCATGTCCCTGTCCCTCGATGAGGCCTCTGGGACGCTCGTGACAGTATCGGCTTCCAGCGCCAAGGCCGCCATCATCGATGTCGCTTCCGGCAGTGCCACCGAGGTGCCCCTGCCCGCCGGTGTCGCACGTGCCTCCGGAGTCGCCTACAACCCGGCAACCGGGCGGATCTATATCGCCAGCCAGGGCTCTGGCGACCTCGTCGTCGTCGAGAAGGACGGCACGGTGGTCAACCAGGTCGTCACCGCCACAGGCGTGAAGGACGCCGAAGGCAAGGACGTCTCCTCCGGAGCACTCAACGTGGCACTCGACTCGGTCAACTCGTTGGTCTACGTCACCAACCGCAACGCCGGCACCATCACCGTGCACGACCTTGACGGTGCCGTCAGGCAGACCATCGACGCCGGACGCAACCCTAACCACGTCGAGTTCGACGGACGGGGGAACGTCTACGCCGTCAACAAGGGCGGCAGCCGCGATGGCAGCACCAAGAACGACTATGTCCAGCGCTTCTCTCTCGTTGCCGGGGCATCGCCCGGCGCCGCCCCGGACAGCTCCAGTGCGCCCACGTCCGGCTTCACGGATCCCGGTGGTGCGGCTGCCGATCCAACGAGTAGCAGCCTCAGCAACGGCTCGAGCAGTGCCCCCGTTGCGGTGACCTTCGGTGCAGCAGCTCCAAGGGGCGCCACGGTTGCGGCTGCGGCCAACAGTGTGCCCGAAGTCGATCAGCGCGGCTCAAGCCTGGCACGTACCGGTACCTCGATCGGTGTGGGCGTGGTGGCTGCCGGTCTTCTGCTCGGAGGTGCCCTCCTCATGCGCGTCCGACATTGCGCCTGAGAGGGGAGCGGTCATTGACCGCAATCCGCTCGGACCGTCAGTATGTCGGGGCCGTGCAGCGCAGCGGATGCGCTGCACGGCCCCGACATACTGCACAATAAAACCGAGACTTAAAAGAAATCTTGACTACAAAAGGGTCACGTACCCCGACTTATCGTTACCGACGCTCGAGTTTCCCCAGGGATCCCGGCTCTGAATGGTCTCAACCCGACCGATTGTCGGGTTACCGCTGTGTATACTTAATCAGGAATCGACGCCGCAGGCGATGTTCTCTGGAGATAGTGGATTCTTAGAGGGGAGTAGTCCGTCTATCATCGTCTGCGAAAGGCGGTCGTGCCCTCCGACTGGTGCGTTCCTTTCCTCGTCGTCCACGGAAACTATCCGCGCGCCGTACGAGTACGTCCACCTGTCCCTGCCCATGAACGAGACCACTTGATGCACTACGCTCAGCGCCTGCTTGCTGCCCGCCCCTCCACCAGGCTCGGTGCACGCGCAATTCTTGGCTTCATGACGGCCTGCGGTGTTCTGACCAGCACCGCGGGTGTTGCGGCCATGCCTCTTCTGACAGAGAGCGAGGTCGTCAGTGATACCGGCGCGGCAAACGAATGCCACCCCGCAGCATTCGTGAACTACCCTGAAGGGCAGTCCAAGCCGGAGTATGTGGTCCCGGTTTACGAGACGGGTTTCGGGGTCGGAATCGATGCCGTCCTGACCGGCTGGTGCCATGACGGTGGTCGGCTCCTGTCGGACCCGAGTGTCACTGTGAATGTCATTGACGGGGGTACAGTATCCTCCTACCTCATTCCCGGGCTCAAGGTCGAGCTCGATCCAGAGCTCGGGAGTGGTGAGCAGAGTGCCTTCCTCCCCACCGACTATCTTGTCAAAGGACTGCGCGAAGTAACGGGTGACCAGAGCTGGGACGTCGGTTCCAAGCTCTTCAGCCTCACCTACACCAGCGGAACGGTCAGCGCTACGACGGGCATGTTCTCCTTCGTCAAGCAGAGCCCTGACGTCATCAGTCCTCCTTCTCCGGAGCCCACGGCTGAGCCGTCGGAGGAACCGAGCGCCGAACCAACCACTGTGCCGACCGCGCAGCTGACGCCAGATCCGACTGCCGGCCCCGAGCCGGAGCCGACCACGGAACCCACCAGCGAGCCCACTGCTGCGCCCACGAGTGGGCCTACTGCCGCACCGGCCACCGAGCCGACCACGGAACCAGCTCCAGAGCCGACGCAGACCCCGAGCCCATCGCCGACAGTGATGCCCTCTGCGCAGCCGACGCCGACGGTTGCGCCGGACCCCGTATCGACTCCGACGAACGCAACCTGCAAGGCGGAGCCGACCGTCACCGTCCTCAATCCCGATGGCTCGGATCCCAGGGGCGCCCGCCCGGTCTACAAGCCTGAGAGCAGCATCAGGCTCTCCGGCAGCAACTGGTGCGGCAACGGCACGATGCTGGAGGGCGACAAGCCGATCGAGATTCAGCTGGTCACCTACGGCGGCTACGTCATCCCGCAAACGGCCTCGGTGCCCGTCTCGTTCACCAAGGGATCTTTCGACGCCCGGGTCAACCTTTCCTCTCTCTTTGCGGGAGCCGATCTGGAGACGAGTGACTACTACCTTTGGATCTCGCCCATCGGGACGGGGCTGACCAGGGCGACCAACGTGTTCAGCTACGAGGTCCCGGCCCATGATCCGGCTCCGACCGCTGGACCGACCGCTGCGCCCACATCGTCCCCGACGCCGTCGACCGCCCCGGCGCCAGATCCCTCCCCAGCTCCTTCAAACGAGCCGTCGTCTGTCCCTGCTGTCGAGCCCTCGCACGCTCCCGCCGCCCAGCCCGCGCAGCCTACCGGCCCGACGTCGACCTCAGGTCCCTCCATCATGGTCGGTCCACGCGGGAATGGTGCCGATTGGGGGTCCCCCCTCTCGCCCGGCCCTGATGGCACCAGCAGCGGTTCCGGTGGAAATACCGCCTCCAACAGCGGATCCCAGGGAGCCCCGGGCTCCAGCAGATCGGGAGCCGGCTCGCCGGCTGCGGATGTCCCGGCTGAGCCCGGCACCGATCGGGAACGGGTTCAGGACAGTGGCCAGGGCAATGCCAGCACGGCCTCTGACTCGGAGGAGTCCGTGCCTTCAACGCAGCCCTCAGATGAGGCAACCGCCTCCGAGGACCGGACTGTCCGCCCTGACCGGAACCCGGTTCCTCCGGTGACCAGCTCGGCGCAGCTGAGCGCGGAGAACGCCGGCTCCCTGTCGGGGTCACGGCAGGGCAACATCGTCAACCTCGTGCTCCCCAAGGCCAAGGTCTCAGCGGGGGAGTGGGTATCGGTGTTCGTCTTCCCCGGAGCCACCACCAAGGGCTGGGTGCAGGTTGACGACACCAACAGCGTCTCCATCGACATCTCGACGCTGGAGTCCGGGTCCTACGAGCTCGCGGTGGCCGATCGTGACAACAGTCTTCTGGGCTGGGCGAAGCTGGAGATCACCTCAGCGTCCTTCGACCCCCGGAACCCGGCACAGGCCCAGCTTCTGACGCTCCCGGACGACAAGGAGGCGCAGACCCCCAGGGGACTCAGCGTCAACGACATGCTTCTGGGAGGTGCCGGGGGACTGCTGGCCGTCGGCGCCGGCAGCCTGCTGGTGGCTGCGTACTCAGGGATGCCGCTTCGCGCTCCGCGAGTTCCGCGGCGACCGCGAATGCCACGCAGGCGCTGACGGGACGCATCAGGAGATCGTCAATGACATCGTCAAGGAGCCAGGACATGCAGTTGCCGAAAGGAGGTGAGGGGCAGATGACCCGGACTCAGCCCGCCCGGCGTGATCGTCGTGTGCCGGCGGTTCTGCGTCGGATCGGTGGCCACCGCCTCGCGGGGACGCCGCACGTGCTCATCGTCGTCTGCTCCGTCCTACTCACCTCCCTGGTGGTACTGGTCTCCACGAGCCCCACAGTCAGAGCCGATACCAGGACCGACCCCTCCACCACGGGAACCGCCTCGACCATCAGCCCGTCAACGGTCGCCGTCGGGGGAACGATCATGTACACGGTCTCAGGGTTTCCCGCTGGTGTGACGGTGCAGGTCCTCATCGACGACGGCGCGCTGATCGCCTCTCACCCCTCCGAGCCCGAGGTGGTCACTTCCATCACGATCGAGCAGGACGGCACCGCCTCCGGCTCCTTCGAGCTGCCGGAGTACGTCGAGCAGGGCAATCACTGGCTGCGATTCAGGGGCTCGGGAACGCAGGGAGCGGCCTCCCAGGAGAGCATCGCGACGGGCTACACCAACAAGAGCCCCTACTTCACGGTCTCAGGGGTCACAGTCATTGGAGGAGCCGCCCCTCCCACTGTCCCGCCGGCACCGACGCCGCCACCCCACCAGGTTGCCGCAACGGGTGGATCGCATGGTTCTGGAGCCTCGGGCATTCAGGCGGCCGGTCCAGGTGCAGAACCGACCGGCTTTCCGATCATCGGAACCTCCATCCTCATGCTCAGCATGATCCTGGTCGTGCTGTCGGTACTCGTGGCGGTCAACCGTCGCAGGATGGCGACCTATCAGCGCCGTCGAGCCATGGTTTGATGGTGGGATGCGACGGCCGCGGCACGACCGAGACTGCGCCTGACGCCCGAGCGCCGAGCCCCTTGTAAACTGCCGCCGGCGCCCACTCGTCTCGTGGTGCGCCCCGACGGGTACCGGTTCAGTGCCCCACACGGAAGGAACCCAGCACCGTGCTGCGAACTCGCACCGCAGGCTCCCTGCGCGCCTCAGACATCGGCCAGGTCGTCACCCTCACCGGATGGGTGGATCGGCGTCGTGACCACGGAGGCGTGGCTTTCATCGATCTGCGGGATGCCTCGGGCATCGCCCAGGTCGTTATCCGTGAGGAGATCGCCCACGATCTGCGCGCCGAGTACGTCCTGGCCATCACCGGTGAGGTGAGCGCCCGTCCCGAGGGCAACGCCAACCCGAACCTGCCCACCGGCGAGATCGAGGTCGTCGTCTCCGACGTCGAGATCCTCAACGCCTCAGCCCCGTTGCCCTTCCAGGTCTCCGACCACGCCGAGGACTCCGGGCAGGTCGGTGAGGAGGCGCGGCTGCGCTACCGCTACCTCGACCTGCGACGCAGCTCCATGCAGTACGCCATCCGCCTGCGCTCCAAGGTCAGCCAGGCCGCCCGCAGGGTCCTGGACTCCCACGACTTCGTGGAGATCGAGACCCCGACCCTGACCCGCTCCACCCCGGAGGGAGCCCGCGACTTCCTCGTCCCCGCCCGCCTGACACCGGGCTCCTGGTACGCCCTGCCGCAGAGCCCGCAGCTGTTCAAGCAGCTCCTCATGGTCGCCGGCATGGAGCGCTACTACCAGATCGCCCGCTGCTACCGGGACGAGGACTTCCGCGCCGACCGCCAGCCCGAGTTCACCCAGCTCGACGTGGAGATGAGCTTCGTCGAGCAGGACGACGTCATCGCCGTCGCCGAGGACGTGCTGCGCGAGGTGTGGGCCCTCATTGGCTACGACCTGCCCACGCCCATTGCCCGCATGACCTATCACGACGCCATGGAGAAGTACGGCTCGGACAAGCCCGACCTGCGCTTCGGCTGCGAGCTGGTGGACCTGACCGACTACTTCAAGGACACCACCTTCCGGGTCTTCCAGAACCCCTACGTGGGCGCCGTTGTCATGCCCGGAGGAGCCTCCCAGTCCCGACGCACCTTCGACGCCTGGCAGGAGTGGGCCAAGCAGCGCGGCGCCAAGGGCCTGGCCTACGTCACCGTCGGCGAGGACGGGACCCTCGGCGGCCCCGTCGCCAAGAACATCACCGACACCGAGCGGGCCGGACTCGCCCAGGCTACCGGTGCCGATCCCGGCGACTGCATCTTCTTCGCCGCCGGCCCCGTGGACTCCTCGCGTGCCCTGCTGGGTGCCGCCCGCCTGGAGATCGGCAAGCGCTGCGGGCTCATCGATGACGACGAATGGTCCTTTGTCTGGGTGGTGGACGCTCCCCTGTTCAAGCCCTCCGCTGAGGCGCGCGCCGACGGCGATGTTGCTCTGGGCAAGTCCGCCTGGACCGCAGTCCACCACGCCTTCACCTCGCCCAAGCCTGAGTGCCTGGACACCTTCGACACCGACCCGGGAAACGCCCTGGCCTACGCCTACGACATCGTGTGCAACGGTAACGAGATCGGTGGCGGCTCCATCCGTATCCACCGTAGCGACGTCCAGGAGCGCGTCTTCAACGTCATGGGCATCGGCGAGCAGGAGGCTCAGGAGAAGTTCGGTTTCCTGTTGGACGCCTTCAAGTTCGGCGCCCCGCCGCACGGCGGCATCGCCTTCGGCTGGGACCGCATCGTCTCCCTGCTAACCCGGGCCGACTCCATCCGTGACGTCATCGCCTTCCCCAAGTCTGGCGGTGGCTTCGACCCGCTGACCGAGGCACCCGCCCCGATCACGCCCGAGCAGCGCAAGGAGACCGGGGTCGACGCTGTCCCGCAGTCCGCAGACGACTGATGAGGACTGACACGCCGTCGTTGTGAGAACTCGAGCGTTGAAGGCCCGGAACCCCGCTGTGGGTTCCGGGCCTTTCGTGGTCCTGCTAGCGCGCTCAGGCAGCGTGCGTGCAGGTCGGGCAAGAGCAGTCCTCGCAGGTGCACGAGGAGCAGGAGTCCGAGCAATGCTCGCACGAGCAGGTGTTGTGGTTGCAGGTCGGGCAGGAGCAGTCCTCACACTCGCACACGGCGCAGGAGTCCGAGCAATGCTCGCACGAGCAGACGTCGCACTCGTCGTAATGGCCGTTGTCCTCGTGGTGGGCGTGACCGTTGTGAATGTAGTCCACGTGGTCGCCGTGGATAACGGCAAGGTGGCCGCAGTCCGGGCCGTGAGTGTGATGGTGGGCTTCAGCGGGGCGGTGCTCAGTGGTGGCAGTCATGATCATGTTCCTTCGTGTGCTCGAGGGTGTCGATGAAGATCGATGCGACGTGGTCGTCAATCAGGGAGTAGCTCTGCCTGCGCCCATCGCGGACCGACTCGACCAGATGGGCGTTGCGCAGAACCCGCAGATGATGGGAGACCAGCGGTTGTGACACGCCGAGGAAGGTCACCAGTTCGGTGACATCCGCCGGTGAGCTGATAAGGCGATGGACGATGCTCGCTCTCATCGGGTGTGCGAGAGCCTTGAACAGCTGCACCACGGCGGAGTCGTCCCCGAGGGGGGCCTCCGGTGGCGTTGCGACCTTTCGCATACAATTGATTTTATATCAAGCTGCCTTGATGTCAATGCTCGGATGAGCGCGTCAAGCTGCCGGATCCGGAAGGAATGCGCTGGTCAGGTGCCGTGGCAGCCCACCCGTCCCAGATCCGGCAACCGGCTGGAACGCCGCGTCCCAGCCGTTGAGAGCACGTACCGCAGTTGACCGACGGTAGCCTTCACTCATCCTTTGATGGGGATGTCGGTGAGGCGGAAGGGGTTGTTGGGGCGGGTGGCTGTCTTGGCGGGTTCGAGGTCGAGGGTGACGGTGTCCTGTCCGGTGTCGGGCCACACCACTGTCAGGGTGGTGGCGTCGCCGTCTCCGAGCTTGTTGTCGGCGGTGATCTCGCTCAGGGGGTGGTGGGCCCCTTGGGTGGTGGTGTAGTCGACCGGGTAGTAGCGCGTCTGGGCGGTCAGCAGGCTCAGCCCTGTGACCGCGCTCAGCAGCTTGGTGTCCTCCTCACCGCGGGCGCTTCCGTCCAGCTGGGTCGGTTGCAGCCAGTCGGCGGGGCCGGTCTTGGTGCCTCCGGGGCCGCCGGTGGCCTTGACCTCACCGACGAGGTACTTGCCGCGGCGGGTAACCTCTTTGAGCACGAAGGTCAGCTTGTCGTCCCCGTCGCCTCGTTTGACCGTGACTCCCTCGCTGCCCTTGGCGACCGGGCCCTCGGCCTTGGGAAGATCCCCACCACTCTTGCCAGAGTCCTTGTCCGCGTCGGACTTGGTGGAGGTGGACTCGGTGGGCACCAGGGTGATCTCCACACGGCGGTTGAGCTGACGGTTCTCATCGGAGTCGTTGGGCACCCGCGGCTCGCTCTCGCCCTTGCCCGAGACACTCACGGAGTAGGCCGACATGCTGGCCAGCTGCCCCAGCCGGTCGGACACGGCCTGGGCCCGACGCTGGGACAGGTCCTGGTTGTGAGCGTCGTCGGCGACGTCGTCGGTGTGACCCACGATCGTGACCTGCCCACCGGGGTAGGTGGACAGCTGGTCGGCCGCCTTCTTCAGCGTGGTGTCGGCCTGGGCGCTCAGGTCGGCCGAGTCCGAGTCGAACAGGACGTCCGAGGCCAGGGTGATGGTCACCGACTTGCCCGTCACCCGGGTGTCGGAGGCCCCGTCCACCGAGGCGGTGAAGGTCTCCAGCGCCACCGGGTCCGGACTACTCTCGGTGTCGTAGACGTCCTCCAACGCCTTCTTGGCGTCCTCGGACAGCTTGCCGTCGCGGACCACCGGCACGCCCTCGAACAGACCCGACTCAGGCACCAGCACGTTGATGGTGCTGACGTCAACCGGCTTGAACAAGGCATGCAACGTGACATCGGGCTCCTTGTCCGTCAGACCGTCACTCTCGGAGGAGGCCTTGAAAGTCGCCTGGACGGTGCCGGCATCGAAGTCCACCAACCGCACACCTTCAGCCCCGCTAACACGATCATTGCGGTCCCATGCCAGATGCACGTCGAACTTCTTGCCGTCAGACGACAGGCTGCCGGAGCCGGCCTTGTCCAGGTGAGCGGCCAGGGGGACCACCATGACGTCGTTGGAGACCACGGCCGGCCCCACCGTGACCTTCAAGGTCGCCCCCGCGGTCGACACCGTCCGGGTCACACCCTGACCCGAACCACCCGAGGCCCCAGCAGAACCCGACACCGACGCCGAGGCCCCGGCCGAGCCCGATCCCGCACCGCCGGACGCCGCCGAACCGCCGCCCTTCTTCCCCTTGCTCTCCCGGCCCAGGCAGGCGGCCAGAACCGGCACCCCCAGAACCGACCAGCCACCCACCAGCAACGCACGCCGAGACACACGCCCCAACACCACTCACTCCCCCTCACACAACACACCAGCATCCCCAGGCCACAACCAGCCACAGAAACGCACTCGAACAAGACAACCACCACACTAGAACACGACCCTCCGCGGGTGTGCCCTTTAGCGTCATGTATTCTTCCGAGTGTTCTCCACCTTGCTCGCGGATATCGGCGATTCCTGAGGGCTGCCGCCGCTCATGTAGCATTCGGCCCATGTCATCGGTGACCACAGAGAGTGACAGATTCCTACTCGACGGCGAGTGCATGATCATCGGGCACCGAGGTCTGAGCTCACTCGCCCCGGAGAACACCATGGCCGCCTTCCGCAGCGCGGTGGGCCATCAGGTGAGTTGGGTGGAGGCCGATGTCGACGTCATCGCCGACGGAACAGTTATCATCTGCCACGACTCGACCCTGGACCGCACCACGAACCGGACTGGCCGGTACGACGACCTGACCATCGCCGACCTGGCAGGTATCGACGCCGGAGGCTGGTTCTCCTCCCAGTACGAGGGCGAACCGCTCCCCACCCTGGGGAATCTCATTGATCTCATGAACGAGGCCGGCCTCAATGCCAATATCGAGATCAAGCCCAATGAGACCGGTAAGGAGGGGACGCTGCGACTCATCGACGGTGTGGTCGCCCAGCTCGAGCGACTGCGCCCAGGCCCGAAGGTCATCGTCTCCTCCTTCAGCCACGTCCTGCTTCATCTGCTCAAGCAGCGCGCTCCACACGTTCCCGTGGGATGCCTCTACGAGAGTCGCACTCTTGGCGACGACTGGAGGAGCACGCTGGAGATTGTGGGAGCCGACTACATCCATCCTGAGGACACAGGCCTGACCCGGCAGCAGGTTCAGGCCTTTCGAGCCGAGGGCTACGGCGTCAACGTCTGGACCGTCAACTCGCTCGGCCGGGCCAACGAGCTCTTCAACTGGGGAGTCACCGGAATCTTCTCCGACATCGCCCACCAGATTCCTCGCCGCTGACACTCCTGTCCGCAGCACATATTTCTCAGATCATCCCTTGAAAGGACGGACCTGGTCCCATGACTGCGTCCATATACGAGTCGTTCCCTGACTCGTCTACCGCCATCGTCTCGGAGAAGAACTCTGAGGGGAAGGGCGAGCATCTCGTCGATCCGCAGGAAGGCGCCGCCGGTCAACGGCGTCCGGTCTTTCTGCGCCGTGACCACGTTGGCGCGTTTCTCAGCATCGTGCTCTCCGGCCAGCTCGTGTACGCCGCCTTCGAAGCGCTCAAGGGCTCCCTCATGCTGCAGATCTCCGACGTACTGGGGATCGGCATCGACGGCTTCGGCGCCATGATGAGCGTCATCGGTCTGGCCATGTACATGTACATCCCGGCCGGATGGATCAACAACCGCTTCACCATTCGCTCGATCCTGGCGACGTGGTGCGCCTGGAGGCTGGTGACGCTTATGGTGCTCTACCTCGTTCCGGGCCTGCCGTTCACGATGATGCTCGCCATCGCGTTCTCCTGGGCGGTCTGGGACGCCATCGGGTGGCCGGCGGTGGTCAATGGCCTCACCTTCATCTCCCGAGGTGATCGCCACCATGGCAGAGGCATGGTTATGGGATTCTTCGAGGCGATCAGACGCAGTGTGGAGTTCATCCTGGCCATGATCGTCGTTGGCTGCGTGTGGGCCTTTCCGCAGCACTGGAGGGTCATCATCATCGGCTTCGCGGTCGGTTACTCCCTGCTGCTCGTCCCGCTGATCGCCTGCCTGCTCCGCCTCGTGCCGAGGAACGCGATCGCCCATCAGGACAACACCTCGGCAAGTACCGCTGCCCTCCTCGGACTGCTCAAGGTCATGGCGCGTCCGCGTATCTGGCTGGCCGGGCTGGCGGCCATGTGCCTGTACTGGGCCTACGTCAACCTCATCTACTCCTCGGCCCCCTACCTCAAGCTCGTCTACAACGTCTCCGACGGCGTGGCCGGACTGTTCGGGGCTACGACGACCAGCCTCGTCGGCGCCCTCATCTGCATCCCGTCGGGATTCGTCGCCGACTACATCTTCAAGTCCTCAGCCGCCATGATGACGGCGGCGCTGACCGTCGTCGGGGTCAGCGCCGCAGCGGTGTACATGCTGCCATCATCAAAGATGATGATGTGGCCCGCGATCATTCTCCTTATCGTCATGTCAGTGGGTGTCTTCATGGGAAAATCGGTCATCCTGGCCCCGATCGCCGAGCTCGACCTGCCCGAGGAGGTCAACGGCTCGGCTATGGCGGTTGCCTCGTTCCTCGCCTACGCATCCATCATCTGGGGTAACTCGATGACCTCCGGCATCGTCGAGTCCCACCGCCACAACGCCTACGAGGGCTACCAGACCGTCTTCCTCATCACCTTGGCCGTGGCACTGGCGGGAGCCGCCTGCGCCTTCGCTCTGACCGTCGTCGGACGGGGTCGCCGGCACGTCTGATCAGTTGATTCAATGCATGGCCCGGAAGGCTGTGTGAGCGCAGTCACCAGGGGTAGGGTGAGGGTATGTCACGCTACATCGAGCTCCACCCCGTCAACCCGCAGGCACGTCTGGTTGAGAAGGTCGTCGACACGCTGCGCGACGGCGGCCTGGTCGCCTATCCCACCGATTCGGGCTACGCCCTGGCCTGCGCGCCTGGGAACAAGGAGGGCCTGGACCGTATCCGCGCCATCCGCCAACTCGACGGCAAGCACAACTTCACCTTCGTGTGCGTCGACTTCGCCCAGGTGGGTCCCCTGGCCATCGTGGGCAACAACGCCTTCAGGCTCATCAAACGCCTCACCCCGGGACCGTGGACCTTCATCCTCAAGGGGACCAAGGATGTTCCCCGGATGACGCTCAACCCCAAAAAGCACACGCTGGGCGTGCGCATCCCCGACCATGCCATCACTCAGTCCCTCGTGGCGGAGTTCGGCGCCCCCATCCTGTCGTCCACCTTCATCCGACCTGGACAGGAGGAGCCGGAGACCAACGGGTGGGAGGTCGAGGAGTCCCTCGGTCATCTCATCGACGTCGTCATCGAGGGGCCTGTGGGACAGGGCGAGCCGACCACCGTCGTCGACCTGACCGACGACGTTCCCGAGGTACTGCGCGAGGGTGCGGGAGACATCAGCCTCCTGTGACCCGCTCTGAGGCCGACACGGCCCCGGGTCAGCGATCTGAACCTGGTATCCACCGGTGCTCTCGGCGTCTGAAGTCGAGGTCGAGCCGACCTTCAGCGCGGAGTCGAGAGCAGGTGAGCGATAGGGTCGGTCCATGGACCTCTTCGAGTCGGCCGGTACGGATGACGCCGGGCTCCCTGCGGACTCCCACGCGCCTCTGGCCGTGCGGATGCGTCCCCGCACGCTCGACGAGCTCGAGGGACAGACGCACCTGCTCACTCCTGGTTCTCCGCTGCGACGACTCGTGGAGCCGTCCCGGACCACGGAACAGGTGGATTCGGGGGCGCCGGCACGACCCAATGCGCACAGGCTCGGCGCATCCCTGTCCTCAGTCGTCCTGTGGGGCCCGCCCGGCACCGGCAAGACGACGCTCGCCTACCTGGTGGCGCGCGGCAGCGGGCGCCGCTTCGTGGAGCTGTCGGCAGTGACCGCCGGCGTCAAGGACGTGCGCGCCGTCGTCACCGATGCCAGGCGGCGCCTGTCGGCGGGGGAGGAGACGGTACTGTTCATTGACGAGGTCCACCGCTTCTCCCGTTCCCAGCAGGACGCTCTCCTGCCCAGCGTGGAGAACCGGTGGGTCACGCTCATCGCCGCCACCACGGAGAACCCGTCCTTCAGCGTCGTCTCGCCGCTGCTGTCCCGCTCCCTGCTTCTGACCCTTCACCCGCTGGGGGCCGATGACATCGGGCGCCTGGTGGACCGCGCCCTGAACGACGAGCGCGGCCTGGCCGGAGCCGTCCGGATCACCGAGGAGGCCCGCGAGCAGATCGTGCGCATGGCCGGCTCCGACGCCCGCAAGGCCCTGACCGTGCTGGAGGCCGCTGCGGGCACGGTCCTGGCTCAGGGGACGGGGGCCGGCTCGCCGCCACGGATCGAGGTGGCCGACGTCGAGCAGGCCGCCGATGTGGCGGCGGTGCGCTACGACCGCGCCGGCGACCAGCACTATGACGTCGTCAGCGCCTTCATCAAGTCCATGCGCGGTTCCGATCCCGACGCCACCATGCATTACCTTGCGCGCATGATCGCGGCGGGTGAGGATCCCCGCTACATCGCCCGCCGCATCGTCATCCACGCCGCCGAGGACATCGGTCTGGCCGACCCTGCGGTGCTGTCCACCGCCGTGGCCGCGCAGCAGGCGGTCGCCATGATCGGGATGCCCGAGTCTGGGCTCATTCTGGCTCAGGCCGCGCTCGCCGTGGCCACCGCGCCCAAGTCCAACGCCGTCACCGTGGCTCTGAGCGAGTCCCTGGCGGATGTGAGCGCCGGTAGGGCTGCAGCCGTGCCGGCCCACCTGCGCGACGCCCACTACGCCGGGGCCGAGGGGCTCGGACACGGTAAGGACTACCGGTACCCGCATGACTTCCCGCACGGAGTTGTTGGCCAGCAGTACCTGCCCGAGGGGCTCGAGGGCAGCCGGTACTACCGGCCCACCGGCAACGGCTTCGAGAAGCAGCTGGCCTCCCGGCTCGAGGCGGTCCGGCGCATTCTCGACGAGCGATAGCTCGGAGCGACAGCGGATGCCAGCCGCAGCACTGCTGAGGAGCGTCTCACACCGGGCGGTTCCGACATAGGTTTTTGCCGGCGAGCACGCTAGAGTTCTCGAGTTGTCCACATCGAAGACGTCTGGCGGCGCCTAGTTATCCGTCCGTCGGCAACGATGCAGACCTCCTGGGGTCCCGGCCCGAACCGCGGCTGACCCCGCGCCGTCGGCACCGGCCCACGGCGTGCGACCACCAATCCGACAGGAAAGAAACACATGAGCTCTTCACGCTCCCGCCGTCAGGTGCGCCTGTCTCGCGCCCTCGGCATCCCGCTGACCCCCAAGGCCGTGCGCTACTTCGAGCGCCGCCCCTACGGCCCCGGTGAGCACGGCCGTGCGCGCCGGCGCACCGAGTCCGACTACGCCGTCCGTCTCAAGGAGAAGCAGCGCCTGCGCGCCCAGTACGGCATCCGCGAGGCCCAGCTCCAGCGCGTCTTCGAGGAGGCCCGTCGTGGCCAGGGCCTGACCGGTGAGTCCCTCGTCGAGCTGCTCGAGATGCGTCTGGACGCCCTCGTCCTGCGCTCCGGGATCGCCCGTACCATCGCCCAGGCCCGCCAGGACGTGGTCCACCGCCACATCCTCGTCGACGGCAAGGTCGTGGACCGCCCCTCCTACCGCGTCAAGCCCGGACAGACCATCCAGGTCCGTCCCCGCTCCCAGGTGATGGTGCCCTTCCAGGTCGCTGCCGCCGGCGCCCACCGCGACGTGCTGCCCCCCGTCCCGGACTACCTCAACGTGGACCTCGAGAAGCTCTCGGCCACGCTGGTGCGCCGCCCCAAGCGTGACGAGGTCCCTGTGACCTGTGACGTCCAGATGGTCGTCGAGTACTACTCGCGCTGACGCCCACGTTCATCCTGACGCCGGGGCGCCCCGGACCCATGAGAGGTTCGGGGCGCCCCGGCGTGGGAGTACGCTCTCCAAGGAGCAACCCAACCGGCTGAGGCCTCGCGGCCACCTGCATATCACCGGGATATCGATTCTGCCGGTCGACCACACCACACAGTCCACACGCCCCGTCACACGGCCCGAGCGCCAAGTGCCCGGGCGCCCCTCGAACAGGATGAGGACCCTATGCGCACATCCGAGATCCGCAGCCGCTGGCTGGACTACTTCGCCGCGAATAAGCACGAGATCCGTCCCTCGGTCTCCCTGGTGTCCCCGGAGCCCTCCATCCTGTTCACCGTGGCGGGCATGGTGCCGTTCATCCCCTATATCTTGGGTACGGAGGAGGCCCCCTGGCCGAGGGCGGCCTCGGTGCAGAAGTGCATCCGCACCAATGACATCGACAACGTCGGCGTCACGACGCGCCACGGCACGTTCTTCCAGATGAACGGCAACTTCTCCTTCGGCGACTACTTCAAGGAGGGGGCCATCTCCTACGCCTGGGGCCTGCTGACGGGCAGTCGCGAGGAGGGCGGCTACGGCCTGGACGGGGACCGGCTGTGGATGACGATCTGGGAGGAGGACCAGGTCTCCTTCGACTACTGGACCCGCGAGATCGGGGTGCCCGCCGAGCGGATCCAACTGCTTCCCTTCAAGGACATCTCCTGGTCGACCGGGCAGCCCGGACCGGCCGGCTCCTGCTGCGAGATCCACTACGACCGCGGCCCCGCCTACGGACCCGACGGCGGCCCCGCCGTCGACACCCAGGGCGACCGCTTCCTGGAGATCTGGAACCTCGTCTTCGACGAGTTCCTGCGCGGAGAGGGCAAGGGGCACGACTTCAAGCTCCTGGGCAAGCTCGACCAGACGGCCATCGACACCGGTGCCGGCCTGGAGCGCCTGGCCTTCATTATGCAGGACAAGCCCAACATGTATGAGATCGACGAGGTCTTCCCCGTCATCAGAGCCGCCGAGGAGCTCTCCGGCAAGGTCTACGGACGTGGCTCGGCCGGCCCCGAGGCCGGGGACGCCTACCACGACGACGTGCGCATGCGAGTCGTGGCCGACCACGTGCGCTCGGCCCTCATGCTCATTTCCGACGGTGTGCGCCCCGGCAACGACGGGCGCGGCTACGTCCTGCGCCGCCTCATCCGCCGTGCGGTGCGCTCCATGCGCCTGCTGGGCGTCGACGAGGCCGCCATGCCCACGCTGCTGACTGTCTCGAAGGACGCCATGAAGGCCTCCTACCCCGAGCTGGAGACCAGCTGGAGCGCCATCTCCGAGATCGCCTTCGGTGAGGAGGACGCCTTCCGCCGCACCCTGACCGCCGGGACCACGATCCTGGACACTGCGGTGGCCTCGGCCAAGAAGGACGCAGGTCGGACTGGTCGCCCACTGATGTCCGGCAGAAGCGCCTTCGAGCTGCACGACACCTACGGCTTCCCCATCGACCTCACTCTGGAGATGGCCGCCGAGCAGGGAGTCGACGTCGACGAGAGCGCCTTCCGCAGCCTCATGAACGAGCAGAAGGAGCGTGCCCGCGCCGACGCGCGAGCCAAGAAGACCGGGCACGCCGACATCCGTGTCTTCCGTGAGCTCGAGAAGGAGATGGGTGGCGGCTCGGCTTTCCTGGGCTACACCGAGTCCTCCGCCGAGGCCTCTGTCGCCGGTGTGCTCGTCGACGGCGTTCCGCAGAGCGTCGTCACCTCCCCGGCCGAGGTCGAGGTCATCCTCGACCGGACTCCGTTCTACGCCGAGATGGGCGGGCAGCTCGCCGACCAGGGCACCATTCGTCTGGCCGACGGAGGCACCGTTGAGGTTAATGACGTCCAGGCGCCCGTCAAGGGACTGCACGTTCACCGCGGCACCCTGACCGAGGGCACGATCGCCGTGGGGGAGAAGGCCTTCGCCCAGATCGACGTCGCCCGCCGCCTGGCGATCGCACGCGCCCACACCTCCACCCACATGGTGCACAAGGCGCTTCATGAGATCGTCTCCGACAACGCCACCCAGGCCGGCAGCGAGAACTCCCCATCCCGTATGCGCTTCGACTTCCGCCACGGCTCAGCCCTGGCTGGCGAGCAGGTCGCCGGCATCGAGGAGCGCGTCAACGCCAAGCTCTCCGAGGACCTGGCCGTCACCGATGAGGTCATGGACATCGACGCCGCCCGGGCTGCAGGCGCCATGGCCCTGTTCGGGGAGAAGTACGGCAAGGAGGTGCGAGTCGTCTCCATCGGCGGCGACTGGTCCAAGGAGCTGTGCGCCGGGACCCACGTGCCCACCACTGGCCACATCGGCCGCATCGCAGTGGTGGGCGAGTCCTCGATCGGCTCGGGCGTGCGCCGCATCGACGCCCTCGTCGGCGACGGCGCCTACGGCTACCAGGCCAAGGAGCACGCCCTGGTCTCCCAGATCTCCACCATGGTTGGAGGCCGTCCCGAGGAGCTGCCCGAGCGTGTCGAGAGTCTCATGACGCGCCTGAAGGACGCCGAGAAGCGACTTGCCGCAGCCGAGCAGGCCGCCCTGTCCGCTCGCACCGCCGGCATCGTCTCCGACGCCGTCCCCGTGGGCGAGGTCCGGCTCGCCTCGGCCAACCTCGGCTCCGTCGGTGCCGCCGACGCCGTGCGCTCCTTGACCCTCGACGCCCGCAGCCGGCTGGGTGACTCGGAGCCCGCTGTCGTGGCCGTCGGTGCAGTCCTGAACTCGCGTCCCGTCATCGTGGTCGCAACCAACGCCGGCGCCCGGGACAAGGGCATTCGTGCCGGAGCACTGGTGCGCACCGCGGCTCAGGTCCTTGGCGGTGGTGGCGGCGGCAAGGACGACCTGGCCCAGGGCGGTGGACAGAACCCCGACGCCCTGGACGAGGCGTTGCGCACCGTCGCCGACCAGATCAGGGCCTGACCCGGCGCCTGGCTCAGACTCGGTGGCAGATCACGTGACAGACTCATCAGCTCAACCGGCGCCGACGGGATTCCGTTCCGGTGTGCGACTCGCCTTCGACGTCGGAAAGGCACGTATTGGTGTCGCTCGTTGCGATCAGGACGCGATTCTGTCCGTTCCTGTGGTAACTCTCAGGCGGGACCGTTATGGTGCTGATCTCGACGAGGCCGTTGACCTCGTCGACGAGTACGGTGCCTTCGAGGTGATCGTCGGTCTGCCCAAGCACATGGGTGGTGGCAGCTCGAGCTCAACCAGGGACGCCCGCAGATGGGCCCGAGACCTGGCGAGCCGCCTACCGCAACGGGTGTGCGTCCGGCTGGTCGACGAGAGGCTCACCACCGTCACTGCTCACCGGGACCTGCACGCTGCCGGACTGAAGGAGAGGAGTTTTCGCGGTATCGTCGACCAAGCGGCAGCGGTCGTCATCCTTGAACAGGCCATCACAACCGAGCGGATGTCCGGGGTTCCGGCCGGTGAGCGAGTCCACCCGATCAAGAGAGGCAGAGCGTGAGCCACGACGATTTCTTCGCCGAGCTCGGCATCCAGCGCGATGAAGATGCTGGTAGCGCCACAGAGAAGCCCAAGAGCCGCAAGCAGCGGCGCATGGAGAAGGTCGAGCGTCGTCAGCGCAAGCGGCGCCGTCACTGGCTGACGAGTCTCGCCATCGTCATCACCCTCGTGGCCGTCGGCGTCCTGAGCTACAAGGCCATCGTAATCATGCGCGACGCCTCCGCTCAGGCCACCCATGCCGAGGACTACCACGGTAACGGCGAGGGCGAGGTCACGGTCACGATTCCGGAGGGGGCCTCCGGAGTAGACATCGGTGACATCCTCCAGCAGAAGGGCGTCGTCGCCTCCGGTAGGGCCTTCACCAACGCGGCGAAGAACAACCCGAAGGGCAGCACGATCCAGCCGGGCACCTACAAGCTCAAGAAGAAGATGTCCGCCAACGCCGCGCTCCAGGCGCTGCTCGATCCCGAGTCCAAGGGCGACCACACCCTGACGGTCTCGGCCGGCAACACTAAGCAGATCGTCAAGGACCGGCTCAAGCAGGTCAGCAACTTCACCGATGAGCAGATCGAGGCCGCTTTCGCCGACACTGCCGCCATCGGCCTGCCGGCCGAGGCGGGCGGCAGCGTCGAGGGCTGGCTCGCTCCAGGGACCTACGACGTCACCGAGAACGCGACGCCCACCGAGCTGGTCAAGCAGATGGTCTCCCGGACCACGAGCCAGCTCAACGACCTCAAGGTTCCCAAGGAGAGCTACCACGTCGTGCTGACCAAGGCCTCCATCGTTGAGCGCGAGGTCAACGACTCCAAGTACTACGGGCAGGTGGCCCGGGTCATCGAGAACCGCCTTGCCCAGGTGGACGGAGAGACCCAGGGCAAGCTGCAGATGGACTCGACGGTGCTCTACGGACTGGGCCGCAGCGGCGGGATCCCAACGCCGGAGGAGGCGACCGATCCCAACAACCAGTACAACACCTACGTGCACCCGGGGCTTCCGCCCGGCCCCATCGGCAGCCCCAGTGAGGACGCCATCAAGGCAGTGCTCAACCCGCCTGCCGGAAGCTGGCTCTACTTCGTGACGGTCAATCTCGAGACCGGTGAGACCCTGTTCTCCTCCACGAGCGAGGAACAGGCAGCCAACACCAAGAAGCTCAACGAGTACTGCAAGAACAACGAGGAGATCTGCAACGGCGGAAAGAAGAAGAGTGGCTGAGCACCGCGCCGCCGTCATCGGTCAGCCGGTGAGTCACTCGTTGTCTCCTGTCCTGCATCGCACCGCCTACGCCGGACTGGGCCTGAGCGGCTGGTCCTACGAGCGCCGCGAGACTGAGCCCGAGGCCCTGCCCGCCCTGCTCGACCAGCTGGCGGCCCCGGTCGGCGCCGGGCCCGTCTGGGCCGGGCTGAGTGTGACCATGCCCCACAAGCAGGCGATCCTGACGCACCTGGATGTTGTCGACCCCTTGGCCGAGGCCGTCGGCGCGGTCAACACGGTAGTCGCCCAGCGCAGTGGTGCAGGTGAGGCGCTGCTGGCGGGCTTCAATACCGACGTCGCCGGTATCGTCGGTGCGCTGAGGGAGGCCGCCGGCCACGTCACCGCAGGTCCGGCGAAATGCAGCGGCTATCCGCTCAGCGCCGTCATCCTCGGGTCTGGTGCCACCGCATGTTCCGCCCTGGCCGCGCTGGGCGAGCTCGGGACCCGACGCATCACCGTGGCGGCGCGCCGCCACGCCGGTCCTGGCCGAGCACTCGGCGCCGCGCACCGCATGGGACTGGACATTGAGACCCTCACCTGGAAGCCGGCCGAGCCCGCCTCGAACGCCGAGGTGGCACAGCACCTGGCCGCGGCCGACATCGTCGTCTCCACCCTGCCCGCAGGGGCGGCAGACCCTCTGGCAGGTCCTCTCAGCGAGGCCTGGGAGCGCACAGGCCGTCTCCAACCGGGAGCCGTCATGCTCGACGTCGTCTACGCCCCCTGGCCCACCGCCCTAGCCGAGGCCTGGGAGCGCGCTGGAGGGGCCATCGCTCCGGGCTGGCTCATGCTTCTGCACCAGGCCGTGCCCCAGGTCCAGCTCATGACCGGGCAGCAGCCCGATATCGAGCTCATGCGCACGGCGCTGCTAACAGCCCTCGCAACGCCGTCGGCCTCCACTGTGCAGTGATGGTCCTCCGTACGCGGTGATCACCGACGCCGGAAGGCGGCATCGTGTGTGAGAGTATCTGCCTCATGCTTCGATGGATGACGGCCGGGGAGTCCCACGGTGAGGCTCTGACTGCGGTGTTGGAGGGTGTGCCCGCGGGCGTGCGGGTCACCAGTGAGGACATCAGGGCTGCGTTGGCCCGGAGGCGTCTGGGGTACGGTCGTGGTGCTCGCCAGGCCTTCGAGCGCGATGAGCTGCGGGTCCTGGGCGGTATCCGTCATGGCAGTACCATCGGTAGCCCCGTCGCGCTGCAGATCGGCAACTCCGAGTGGCCCAAGTGGTCCACCGTGATGAGCGCCGACCCCGTGGACCCTCATGAGCTGCTCGTTGACGCGGGCACCGGCGACGAGCGTGAGATCGCCCGTAATCGTCCCTTGACCCGCCCCCGTCCCGGGCATGCGGACCTGCCTGGGATGCTCAAGTACGACCTGGATGAGGCCCGCCCGGTCCTGGAGAGGGCCTCGGCTCGCGAGACCGCCGCCCGTGTGGCGCTGGGGGCACTCGCCGAGGCCGTCCTGGCCCAGGTTGCCGGTATCGGGCTGGTCAGCCACGTCGTACGCATCGGGACTGTCTCCCTGCCAGATGACGTGCCTGCGCCGACTGCTGAGGACACTGAGCGTCTCGACGCCGACCCCGTGCGCTGCACCGATCCCGCTACCAGCGCCGCCATGGTCGTGGAGATCGACGCCGCCAAGAAGGCCGGGGACACGCTCGGCGGCGTCGTCGAGGTCGTTGCCACAGGTGTCCCGGTGGGACTGGGCACGCATGTCTCGGCCGACCGTCGTCTCGACGCCCGGCTGGCGGCCGCTCTCATGGGCATTCAGGCCGTCAAGGGCGTGGAGATCGGTGACGGTTTCGCCGAGGCGGCCCGGCGGGGCTCGGCCGCGCACGATGAGATCGTCTCAGCGCGTGATGGTGAGATCACCCGGAGTACGAACCGAGCCGGCGGCGTCGAGGGCGGCGTCTCCAACGGCTCCGAGTTGCGGGTGCGAGCCGCCTTCAAACCGATCTCGACGGTGCCGAGGGCTCTGCGTACCGTCGACCTGGCCACGGGTGAGGCGGCCACCGGGCTCCACCAGCGCTCCGACGTGTGCGCCGTCGTCCCTGGAGCGGTGATCGCCCAGGCCATGACCGCCTTGGTCCTGGCCGATCTTCTCCTGGACAAGACCGGTGGTGACTCGGTTACCGAGGCCAGGCGCAACCTTCAGGCCTACCTGGCCCACATAGCCCAGCGGACACACTGGTGAACCGAGTGGTAATTCCGTCGGTGAACGCGATACTGGTACCGATGGCCTGCTCAACGGTGAGGGAGACACGATCATGACCTGGAAGCGCGTTCCAACCATCGCCCTGCGGGACGACCAGCTGCCCCTGGTCCTGGTGGGGCTGCCCGGTGCGGGCAAGACCACCCAGGCCCGGCTCCTGGCCCAGGCGCTGGGTGTGCAGGTCACCGATACCGATGCCGAGATCCGGCGCCGCGCCCGGATGACGATCCCAGAGATCTTCGCCTCCGAGGGGGAGGAGGGCTTCCGCGACCGCGAGTACCGCGCCATGCGAGCCGTCCTGGACTCTCCGGCGGCTGCGCACGGTGTCATCGCCCTGGGCGGGGGAGCGGTGATGCGCCCTGAGAACCGGGAGCTGCTGCGCGGACACACCGTCATCCACCTGTCCGCCTCCCCAAGCACGGCCGCCGAGCATGTGGGTGACGGTACCGGCCGTCCTCTCATGGCCCCGGATGCCGACTCCGATCAGACCCGGGCCGCTCAGCGCAGCAGCAATGACGGTGTCGAGCACTCCGGTCAGGGCGATACTGTCCTGGCGCGGATGGAGGCTCTCCACGCTCAGCGCTCACCGCTGTACTGTGAGGTGGCCACCCTCACCGTGCCCACCGACGGGCTGAGCCCCCAGCAGGTCGCCGCCCTCATCCTCGTGGCGCTTGGGGTCCAGACCCCCCAGGCGGTCAGTGTCCTGGCTCCTATGGCGGACGGGCAATCGGCCTCCTCCACCGCTCTGGGTGGGGTCAGCGGCTCAGCGGGGCGTACCCGGGCCCGACCCGCTGAGGCACCTGGGACCCGCGGCGGCGCCAGACGTGTCAGCGTCACCGGCGAGAGCTCTTACGACGTGCTCATCGGTCACGGGCCCCTGACCGACCTCGCTCGCGTGGTGCAGGAGGCCCCGGGCGCGGGCGCTGGAGGCGTTGCCATCATCCATGCCAAGGCTCTGGCTGAGCGGGCCGCCGGCACCGAGGAGCAGCTGGTCCGCCAGGGGCTGCGCGTCGTGCGGCTCGAGGTGCCTGACGGCGAGGCGGCCAAGAAGACCCGGGTTCTGGAGTACCTGTGGGAGCGGCTCGGCTCCTTCCGCCTCGGACGTGACGGACTTGTCGTGGGCCTGGGCGGCGGCGCGACGACGGACCTGGCCGGTTTCGCGGCCGCCACCTGGTTGCGCGGCGTGCCTGTGGTGCAGGTGCCCACCACATTGCTGGCCATGGTGGACGCGGCCGTCGGAGGCAAGACCGGTATCGACACGCCGGCGGGCAAGAACCTGGTCGGCGCCTTCCACCCACCGGCCGCCGTCATCGCCGACCTGGAGACGCTGTCCACCCTGCCGGCCGCCGAGCTGCGGGCAGGGCTTGGTGAGGTTATCAAGTGCGGGCTCATCTCGGATCCTGTCATCCTCGATCGCGTTCTGGCCGAGCCCGCCGACTGCCTGGCCTGGGACTCGCCGGTTCTGGCTGAGCTCGTTGCCCGGTCGGTCGCGGTCAAGGCCGCCGTCGTGGGGGAGGACCTCACTGAGGCCGGCCTACGGGAGGTTCTCAACTACGGGCACACCTACGCCCACGCGATCGAGAAGGTCACCGGCTACTCCTGGCGGCATGGCGAGGCGGTCGCCGTCGGCTGCGTCTTCGCCGCCGAGGTCGCTCACCGCAGCGGCAACCTGAGCAGCGACGCGCTGGCACTGCACCGTCAGAGCCTTGAGGCGGTCGGGCTGCCGACCCGCTTCCCTGAGGGCGGGGGACGCTGGGAGGAGCTCAAGGCGGCCATGATGAGTGACAAGAAGGTACGCGGCGGCCGGTTGCGGCTCGTCCTGCTCGACGACGTCGCCAGGCCCGTCAGGGTGCAGGCGCCCGACGAGAGCGTCCTGCTCAAGGCCCATGAAGCCGTCACCAACCCAACCGAAAGGACACCGGCTTGACCTCGAACGAGCCCCGGGTACTGGCTCTCATCGGTCCGCCAGGAGCCGGGTGCTCCAGCGTGGGACACGCTGTCGCAACCGCCATGGATCTGCCGGTGCTCGACCTCGCCCGTCGTGTCGCCGACGAGCTGGGGACCGGACCCGATCTGGCACTGGTAGCCGTACCGGAGGCCGAGTACCGCCGGGTCGAGTCCCGCACCGCTATCAGCCTGCTTGACCGTGCGGTCGCCCAAGGCGCCGTCGTGGTCCTGGGTTCCGGCTGCCTGGCGGATCCTCAGACACGTCGGCGCCTTGAGGACATGCGCGGCCATGACCGGCCTCACCGGGTGGTGGTGGCCCTGACCTGTGCCACCCGGGTGCTGACCACCCGCAACGGCCTCGACGCACCTCGGTCGGTAGCGCTGGGGACCGTCCACCATCAGTTCGTCCAGATGCTTCACGAGCGAGAGTCCCAGTGCCGGGAGCTGGCCGATATCGTCGTCGACACCAGCTCGACCACACCCCAGGAAGCCGGAGAACAGGTCATCGGGGCCATGCTGTCCGCTTTCTTCCACCACTCGTGACCGGCGTGACACACCTGCCCTGGGGAGAGTGCGCTACGTCGCGGTAGTATCAGCGCGTCCCAGACGCAACGCAACAGTGAGGAAACCCTCGTGGCAACGACGAACGACCTGAAGAACGGCATGGTGCTCAACCTCGAGGGCCAGCTGTGGCAGGTAGTGGAGTTCCAGCACGTCAAGCCCGGCAAGGGCCCCGCCTTCGTGCGCACCAAGATCAAGAACGTCCTGTCCGGCAAGACCGTCGACAAGACCTTCAACGCCGGCCTCAAGGTCGAGACAGCGACCGTCGACCGGCGCGACATGCAGTACCTCTACAAGGACGGCGACGACTACGTCTTCATGGACGTCAAGTCCTACGAGCAGACCTACGTACCCTCGGCCACCGTCGGCGACGCCGCCACCTTCATGCTGGAGAACCAGGACGTCATCGTGGCCTTCCACGAGGACGCCGTCCTGTTCGTCGAGCTGCCCGCCTCCGTGGTTCTGACGATCTCCCACACCGAACCGGGCCTCCAGGGCGACCGCTCCAGCGCCGGCACCAAGCCGGCCACCGTTGAGACCGGTGCTGAGATCCAGGTCCCCTTGTTCCTCAACACCGGGGACAAGGTGAAGGTGGACACCCGCTCCGGCTCCTACATCTCCCGCGTCACCGACTGATGACCGAGCATCCCGGGGAGGGCTCGTCCCACTCGAGCCCCGCGTCGCGTCATCCCGTGACAGCCCGAACCAAGGCACGCCGGCGTGCGATCGAGATCCTCTTCGAGGCCGACCAGCGCGGGATGCTGATCTCCGGCGACGCCGAGGAGCTGCGTTCCTTCGCTCAGCTGCGAGCCGTCAGCTCGGCCAACCACACTGAGGCCCCCGCCTACACCCGGGAGATCCTTGACGGCGTGTGCGACCACCTGGCCGACGTCGACGAGACGATCCAGACTTACGCCCAGGGGTGGACGCTGGGACGTATGCCGGCCGTCGATCGGGCCATCGCCCGAGTCGCCACCTGGGAGATCGTCTACAACGACGACGTCGATGCCCCCGTTGCGGTAGACGAGGCGATGACGCTCAGCCGGATGCTCTCCACCGACGAGTCACCCAGGTACCTCGGGGGACTGCTGGGGCGTATCGGTGACCTCGCGGACACACTGCGCTAGCTCTTGCCCGCTCTGCTCATGGCATAGGGAGAGTACACCCCATGTCATGAGCTGGGCCTGGTCGGCTGTTGTCATCTAGCCTGGGCTGAGTCCATCCGCCGATGCCGGAGCATCCTGTGACCCAGTTACCTCCCCAAGACCCCAGCGACTACCCCTACATCAAGGGCGACTCCGCGGACGTACCGCATGATTCGAAGGCCTCTGTGCCGCCGGGTACAGGGCCTGTCAACGGTGTATGGCCCGCTCCCGGACCGGGAGCGGGCCATCCCGGTGGTCCGCCTCCTGGCGGAGGAGCCTGGGGGCCTCCGCCAGGGCCGGGTGGCTACCCGTGGGGCGCGCCCGGCCCCCTCCCGTACCCCCCACCGGTTCCGGCCCCCGTTCCGGGGATCGGCTGGAACGATCCGGCCTACGTTCTGGAGCGCAAGCGCACCACGAACCGTCGGGTCGCGGTCTCAGGCAGCATCGTCGGACTCGTGACCGCGATCATCCAGATGATTGTCACAGCAACTCTCTTTATCGCCAACGAGTATGTGGGAGTTCGTGACATCGGACTGATGCTCCTGTCCGCCCTCATCATTGTGTTCGGTCCGGTAGTGGTCGGTATCGGATGCGTCGGCAGCTTCATCCTCGGCCTCATCGCATGCATCCAGTCGCATTCCCGGATTGACAGGATCCAGCCGGACGGATGGGGCGAGGCCAAGATGCCGACATCAGCGCTTCTGGCTACCAGCATCGTGCTCGGGCTCCCCACCGTGGTCATGTATGCGGCCCTGTACTGGACGGTGCAGGATGACGACGGCGAGTGGCTGATCCGCAGCAGTGCTGGGCCGGTGGTCATCATCTGCGCACTGGTCCAGGTTCTGCTCGTGGTGGGTCATCTCGTTCTTCTGAGAAGGATCACGTCATTGGATCCTGCTGTCGCAGCACCCGAGTCACTGGGGGAGCGGACTCACTGATCCGGACTCACCATCGGTGCCGGCCACCTGACCGCGCCGACTGGACACCGCCCCTCGGTCCGCGAGATCTGCTGGTGACGAGCTGATCGAGCCGGGCCGAGGGGCATTGAGCGGCTACTGGTCCATCGCACGTACGACGATGTAGTCGATATCCACCTGGGCCTGAGTAAAGTCCTCATGGTCGAGCCGACCTCGGTGGATGCTGCCGCTGTGGGTGGTCAGGCAGATGTGGTACGGGGAGCTCGGGCCGAAGCAGGCGTCGAACTCCTGCTGTGAGTCTGAACGGCGTACCTCGTGATAAGGCTTGCCATCGAAGAGGAATAGGATGCTCTCCGGGGTCTTCTCCATGCCAAAGGTGTGCCACTCGGTGAGATCAGGCTTCGGCGAGACTCCCAGGTTGCTTCCCGTGCCTCCGGCCTGGCCGAAGTGAACAGTTGACTCGGCGATACCGGTGGCACTTCCGCCGCCGTAGGTTTCAACGACGTCGATCTCGCCCCCGTTCTTCCCCTGGTCCGCCCGCAACCAGATCCCGGCGAACAGGCCCTCATCCGACTGGGGGAAGCGCGCTCTGGTCTCCAGGGAGCCGTAGATGAAGGAGAACAGGCCCTCAGTTGTGACGAAGGCCTGGTCGACGTAGCGGACGGTTTCCTGCTTGTCGAAGCGGTTCTGGAAGCCCTTGAGGGGCGTAGCGCGTTTGCGCCAGAGAACATGACCCACACCGTCGCTGACGCTGTGGGTGTCATGGGTGAAGACGCCCCAGTCGTAGCTCGTGCACGACTCCGGTTCAGAGCTGTTGTCCCGCCAGCGGGATGATGAGAAGTCGGCCCCTTGAGAGAACTGCTCGTCGAAGATGACGGAGCTGAAGCTGTGGGTCCGGTCGGCTGCAGACGCTGGGGAGTGCGAAAGCAGGCCGGCAGTGGCCAGGCCCGCCCCGGCGCCGAGGCCGGTGATCATCGAACGTCGAGTAGGGAGTGTCATATCGTTCCTTGCCAGAGAAGAAGTTACCGACGCAGCAGTAATGCCAGTCCTGCCTGGCGACATCGTTCAGCTCTCAATCGGGCTCAGATGGATCCGGCACTCACTTCTCAAGCTCTCGACATGTTGTGACGATCTCGCGCTCAGCGCCTGACGGCGCTGCGGCATTGGGGTGAGAGTACGACATTGTTACGGAAAATCTGTAGATGAGGAACATCGTCTACAACGGCTCGTGCTAAGTGCGTACTGATTCGCCGCACACTGGCGTGATCTTCGTCTCGGCGGGTTTCTCGATCATGTCGCGCGAAGGCCGGATCGGCGACGTAAACTTACGGGCGACCAACATCCTTTAAGTCCGTCCAGAGAGGCGGGGAAGGAGGCCTGAAATGGCCGAACGTTTGTCAGGCGCTTCCAGCGCACCATCCTCGGGCAAGGAGATCCTCGGACCTCCTGAGATAGCCCGGTCACTGTTCCGTATCGCGCACGAGATCCTGGAGCGCAACCACGGAGCCCAGGACGTCGTCGTCCTGGGGATCCCCAGTGGGGGAGTTCCTCTTGCACACAGACTCGTCGAGGCGCTCGCCGTCGCCTCAAGTGAGGGGGCGCAGCAGGATGAGCAGGCGGAGCGGTCACAGACCTCCGGTGACAGGGTTCCGGTCGGCACCTTGGACATCACCATGTACCGTGACGATCTGGGACGTCACCCGATCCGCGTTCCCCGTCCCACTGAGATCCCCCGGGGCGGCATCGACGGCAGGATCGTCATCCTCGTCGACGATGTCCTCTACTCCGGACGCACGATCCGCGCCGCCCTCGACGCCCTGGGTGCGATCGGCCGCCCCCGGGCCGTACAGCTGGCCACGCTCGTGGACCGCGGACACCGCGAGCTGCCCATACGAGCCGACTACGTGGGCAAGAACCTGCCGACGTCCCGAACTGAAAAGGTCGTGGTCTCCCTGACCGAGCTGGGCGCCCCCATCGACGCCGTCACCATCGTTCCCGCAGACGTCCCCACTGAGCGTTCGAGCGAGCGCGCCGACCAGGAGGCCACCCGATGAAGCACCTGCTCTCCGCCAAGGACCTGACCCACGACGAGGCGGTCATGGTTCTGGACACCGCTGAGGCCATGGCCGCCACTCAGAGCCAGGCGGTCAAGAAGCTGCCCACCCTGCGCGGCAAGACCGTGGTCAACCTCTTCTTCGAGGACTCCACCCGGACCCGACTGTCCTTTGAGGCAGCCGCCAAGCGTCTGAGCGCCGACGTCATCAACTTCTCCGCCAAGGGCTCCTCGCTGTCCAAGGGGGAGTCCCTCAAGGACACCGCCCAGACGATCATGGCCATGGGGGCGGACGCCGTCGTCGTGCGCCACTCGGCCTGCGGCGCCGCGCACCTGCTGGCCCACGCCGGCTGGATCAACGTGCCCGTCCTCAACGCGGGCGACGGCACCCACCAGCACCCCACCCAGGCGCTCCTGGACGCCATGACCCTGCGCCGCTGGTATATCCCGGGCGCGCCAGCCACGGCGGACGGGAGTCCCGCCCCCCAGGGACGTGATCTGGAGGGGGCCCGTGTCATCATCGTCGGAGACGTCCTGCACTCCCGGGTGGCGCGCTCCAACGTGGACCTCCTGACCGCGCTCGGCGCCCAGGTCACCCTGGTGGCGCCCCCGACGCTGCTTCCCGTCGGCATGGACGACTGGCCCTGCGAGGTCTCCTACAACCTCGACGAGGCCCTTGAGGAGGTTCAGCCCGACGCCGTCATGATGCTGCGCGTCCAGCGCGAGCGCATGAGCGCCGCCGGTGGCGGCTTCTTCCCGAGCCCCGCCGAGTACTCCAGCGTCTACGGCCTCAACTCCGCCCGTCGCCGGGCCATGCCGGAGCACGCCATCGTCATGCACCCCGGTCCCATGAACCGCGGCCTCGAGATCACCGCCGAGGCCGCAGACGACCCCCGCTCGCGCATCATCGAGCAGGTCGGCAACGGCGTCTCCGTGCGCATGGCCGCTCTCTACCTCCTCCTCGCTGACGAAGGGAACCAGCTGTGACCTCCCACCTCCTGACCGGTGTCCGCCCCTACGGCGAGGACCCCACCGACATCCTCATCACTGACGGAACCATCACCGCCATCGGCCCCGACGCCGCGGCGAAGGCCCCTGCCGACGCCGTGCGCCACGACCTGAGCGGGCTCATCGCCCTGCCCGGGCTCGTCGATATCCATACCCACCTGCGCGAGCCTGGCGGGGAGTCCGCTGAGACCATCTACTCCGGTACCCGTGCCGCGGCCGCCGGCGGCTACACCGCTGTCTTCGCCATGGCCAACACCACTCCGGTTCAGGACAGCGCCGGCGTCGTCGAGCAGGTCCTACGACTGGGGCGCGAGGCCGGCTGGGTGGACGTCCACCCCGTCGGCGCCGTTTCCGCGGGCCTGGCCGGCGAGCACCTCTCCGACATGGGGGCGATGGCCTCCTCCGCCGCCCGGGTGCGTGTTTTCTCCGACGACGGCAAGTGCGTCTCCGACCCCGTCCTCATGCGCCGGGCTCTGGAGTACGTCAAGTCCTTCGACGGCGTCATCGCCCAGCACGCACAGGATCCCCGCCTCACCGAGGGCTCCCAGATGCACGAGGGCGTCATCTCCGCCGAGCTGGGCCTGCGCGGGTGGCCGGCGGTGGCCGAGGAGTCGATCATCGCCCGCGACGTCCTGCTGGCCGAGCACGTCGGTTCGCGCCTGCACGTGTGCCACCTGTCCACCGCCGGCAGCGTCGACATCATCCGCTGGGCCAAGGCCCGCGGCATCAACGTCACCGCGGAGGTCACCCCGCACCACCTCCTGCTGACCGATGAGATGGCACGCACCTACTCGCCCCTGTACAAGGTCAACCCCCCACTGCGCACGGCCGAGGACGTCGAGGCCGTCCGCCAGGCCCTGGCCGACGGCATCATCGACGCCATCGGGACCGACCACGCCCCCCACCCGCTGGAGGACAAGGACTGCGAGTGGCAGGCAGGAGCCTTCGGCATGACGGGCCTGGAGACCGCGCTGAGCGTCCTGATCGAGACAATGGTGAGCACCGGTCGCATGACCTGGCGCGACATCGCCCGGGCCATGTCCTCGGCGCCCGCCCGCATCGGTCGCCTGAGCGACCAGGGGCGCGAGCTCGAGGTCGGTGCCCCGGCCAACATCACAGTGGTGGCCCCCGAGGTCCGCCGCACCGTCGACGGCGCCGCTCAATGGACCAGCTCCACGAATACCCCCTACGCGGGCATGGAGCTGCCGGGGCACGTCAAGGCCACCTTCCTCCACGGCCGTCCCACCGTCCTGGACGGGGTTCCCGTCGAAGCCCCTGCCGGCTCGGCCCATGCCTGAGTCGAGCCACCGCCCAGCCGCCCTCCTCGTCCTGGAGAACGGCTGGGCCCTGCAGGGCCGCAGCTACGGGGCTCAAGGACGCACCATTGGAGAGATCGTCTTCTCCACCGGGATGACCGGGTACCAGGAAACACTGACCGACCCCTCCTACCACCGTCAGATCGTGGTGCAGACCGCACCACACATCGGTAACACCGGGGTCAACGACGAGGACGCCGAGTCCGACCGCATCTGGGTGGCCGGCTACGTCGTACGCGAACCTGCCCGACGAGCCTCCAGCTGGCGCTCCCGCCGTGAGCTGGAGGACGATCTTCGTGACGGCGGCATCGTCGGCCTCTGCGAGGTCGACACCCGGGCCCTGACCCGGCACCTGCGCGAGGCCGGCGCCATGCGCGGCGGCATCTTCTCCGGTCAGGCCCTGCCGTCCGGCGCTACCGACCCCGGTGGCCCCAGTCAGGCCTGCATCGATATCTGTCTGGAGGCCGTGCGCAGTGAGCCGCCCATGAACGGCCGCGCCCTGGCCGCCGAGGTGACCACTACCTCCGGCTACGTCGTCGAGCCCACCGAGCCGGCCGAGAGACAGGAGCCGGTCGCGGTGCTGGCCGCCATCGATCTGGGCATCAAGTCCCGCACCCCGTGGCAGTTCGCTGAGCGCGGCATACGCGTCCACGTCCTGCCCCAGTCCACGACTCTCTCCGAGATCCTCGCCCTCAGACCCGATGGCGTCCTGTTCTCCAACGGCCCTGGAGACCCGGGGACCGCGGACGCCGAGATCGAGCTGCTGCGCGGCGTACTCGACGCTCACATCCCCTTCTTCGGCATCTGCCTGGGCAACCAGCTCCTGGGACGTGCCATGGGCTACGGCACCTACAAGCTCGCCTACGGGCACCGCGGTGTCAACCAGCCCGTCCTGGACCGCGCCACCGGCAAGGTGGAGATCACGGCACACAACCACGGCTTCGCCGTCGACGTACCCGTTGACGAGCCCTCTACAGCCCCCTTCGACAACGGCCGCTACGGTCGGGTGGAGGTCTCCCACCTGGGACTCAACGACGGTGTCGTCGAGGGACTACGGGCACTGGACCTGCCGGCCTTCTCCGTCCAGTACCACCCCGAGGCCGCTGCCGGACCCCACGACGCCGAGCACCTCTTCGACCGATTCATCCGCCTCATGCGGGAGCACCGCGAGGGCCAGGACCGCGAGGACACGAACTGACATGCCTGCTCGCCCTGATATCACCTCCGTCCTGGTCATCGGATCGGGACCCATCGTCATTGGGCAGGCCTGCGAGTTCGACTACTCCGGGACCCAGGCCTGCCGCGTCCTGCGCGCTGAGGGAATCCGCGTCATCCTGGTCAACTCCAACCCGGCCACGATCATGACCGACCCCGACGTCGCCGACGCCACCTACATCGAGCCGATCACCCCCGAGATCCTGACCACCATCATCGCCAAGGAGCGGCCCGACGCACTCCTGCCCACCCTGGGCGGGCAGACGGCCCTCAATGCCGCCATGAACCTGGTCGAACGCGGTGTGCTCGAGGAGTACGACGTCGAGCTCATCGGCGCCTCCGCCGCGGCCATCAACGCCGGGGAGGACCGTGACGAGTTCAAGGACGTCGTCGAGCGCTGCGGCGCCGAGGTTGCCCGCAGCGTCATCGCCCACACCATGGATGAGTGCCGCGCGGGAGTCGATGCCCTGGGCGGCTACCCGGTCGTCGTGCGCCCCTCCTTCACGATGGGCGGCCTGGGCAGCGGCGTCGCCTTCAATGACGCGGACCTGCATCGCATCGCCGGGGCAGGTCTGGCGGCCTCCCGCACCACCGAGGTCCTCCTGGAGGAGTCGATCCTGGGCTGGAAGGAGTACGAGCTCGAGCTCATGCGCGACACCGCCGAAAACGTTGTGGTCGTGTGCTCCATCGAGAACGTCGACCCCGTGGGAGTGCATACCGGTGACTCCATCACCGTGGCCCCTGCCCTGACCCTCACCGACCGCGAGCTCCAGCGGCTGCGGGACATCGGCATCGCCGTCATCCGGGAGGTCGGGGTCGATACCGGCGGCTGCAACATCCAGTTCGCCGTCGACCCGGCCACCGGCAGGATCGTCGTCATCGAGATGAACCCGCGCGTCTCCCGGTCCTCAGCCCTGGCCTCCAAGGCCACCGGCTTCCCGATCGCCAAGATCGCCGCACGCCTGGCCGTGGGTTACACGCTCGACGAGATCCCCAACGACATCACCGGCTCCACCCCGGCCTCCTTCGAGCCGACCCTGGACTACGTGGTCGTCAAGGTCCCGCGCTTCGCCTTCGAGAAGTTCCGGGGCGCCGACCCCAGGCTCACCACCACCATGAAGTCGGTGGGAGAGGCCATGGCGATCGGCCGCTCCTACACCGAGGCCCTCCAGAAGGCCTTGCGCTCCCTGGACAAGAAGGGATCCGTCTTCCACTGGGACGGACCGGCCCCCAGCCAGCAGCAGACCGCCGAGCTGCTGGAGTCCATCGCCATCCCCAGCGAGCACCGGTTGGTCGACCTTCAGCAGGCCGTGCGCGGCGGAGCCACGATTGCTCAGCTCCACGAGGCCACCCGCATCGATCCCTGGTTCCTGGACCAGATGCTGCTTCTTGAGGAGGTGGCCCAGGAGGTCAGGGGCGCATCCGCGCTCACTCCGGAGGTCCTGGCCCTGGCCAAGCGCCACGGCTTCTCCGACGTCCAGGTCGCCGCCCTGCGCGGCATCAGCGAGGACACGGTGCGAGAGGTCCGCCATGCCTTCGGCCTGCGGCCCGTCTACAAGACCGTGGACACCTGCGCCGCCGAGTTCGCCTCGCGCACCCCCTACCTCTACTCCAGCTACGACCTGGAGACCGAGGTGGCATCCCGTGAGCGTGAGGCCGTCATCATCCTGGGCTCGGGCCCCAACCGGATCGGCCAGGGCATCGAGTTCGACTACTCCTGTGTTCACGCCGCGATGGCGCTGTCCGATCGCTACGAGACCGTCATGGTCAACTGCAACCCCGAGACCGTCTCCACCGATTACGACATCTCCGGCCGGCTCTACTTCGAGCCCCTGACCTTCGAGGACGTCATCGAGATCTACGAGGCCGAGCTGGCGGCCGGCCCCGTGACCGGTGTCATCGTCCAGCTCGGTGGCCAGACACCGCTGTCTCTGGCCGCCAGGCTGGCCGAGGCCGGGGTGCCGATCCTGGGGACGAGCCCCGAGGCCATCGACGCCGCTGAGGACCGCGAGGCCTTCGGCGTCGTTCTTCAGTGCGCCGACCTGCCCGCACCGGCGCACGGCACCGCTCTGAGCGACGAGCAGGCGCGCTCAGTCGCCCAGGGCATTGGCTATCCGGTCCTGGTGCGCCCCAGCTACGTACTCGGCGGTCGCGGCATGGAGATCGTCTACGACGCCCAGGGGCTCGACGACTATCTCCAGCGCGCCAGTCTTGAGCCCGGAGGCGTCTACGGGACCGGGCCACTACTCATCGACCGTTTTCTCGACGACGCCATCGAGATCGATGTTGACGCCCTGTACGACGGCAGTGAGCTGTTCCTCGGTGGCGTCATGGAGCATATCGAGGAGGCCGGTATCCACTCCGGTGACTCCGCCTGCGTCATGCCGCCCATGACCCTGTCCGACACGGAGATCGCTCGCATCCGACGCTCGACCGAGGCGATCGCCAAAGGGGTGGGCGTGCAAGGGCTGCTCAACATCCAGTTCGCCTTGGTCTCCGATGTTCTCTACGTCATCGAGGCCAACCCTAGGGCATCGCGCACAGTCCCCTTCGTCTCGAAGGCATCCGGTGTGCAGCTCGCCAAGGCGGCGGCCCTCATCATGACGGGGGAGACCATCGCCTCGCTCAGGCGTTCCGCTCACCTCCCCGAGGCCGACGCCGCCGTCACCGATCCCGATGACCCGATCGCCGTCAAGGAGGCGGTCCTGCCCTTCAAACGGTTCCGTACCACCGAGGGGCGCGTGGTCGACACGATCCTGGGGCCGGAGATGCGTTCCACCGGGGAGGTCATGGGCTACGACGTCGACTTCCCGCGGGCCTTCGCCAAGTCCCAGGCCGGTGCCTACGGTGGCCTACCAGGAGAGGGCACGCTGTTCGTCTCGGTGGCCGACCGGGACAAGCGCGCCATCATCCTGCCGGTGGCCCGGCTCGCCGAGCTCGGCTTCACGGTCCTGGCCACCACCGGGACCGCGCAGGTGCTGCGCCGCAACGGGATCGACGCCATGGCGGTGCGCAAGATCAGTCAGGGTGTCGGCGCCCACGGTGAGCAGACGATCGCCGGACTCATCGAGTCCGGAGCCATCGACATGGTTGTCAACACCCCCAAGGGCCGGGGTGCCCGTGCCGACGGGTACTTCATCCGCGCGGCCACCACCGGCGCCGACCGCCCCATCATCACCACCGTCCAACAGCTCCAGGCGGCGGTCCAGGCCCTCGAGGCCCAGCTGCGCGGTCCCTTCCAGGTTCGCAGCCTTCAGGAGCACATCGCCGCCCGCCGATCCCGGCGGGGCTCGACGCCCGAGTCCCGCCCCGTTGCCCCTGTTGACGACAAGGAGACTCGATGAGCCCCGCCGCATCTTCCCAGCCCGGTCGGTTCCGGCGCCCCTTCGGTGCCCGCCTGGCCGATGCCATGGACGACCAGGGTCCCCTGTGCGTCGGCATCGACCCTCATCCGAGCCTTCTCGATGCCTGGGGGCTGGCCGACTCCGCCGCCGGCCTACGGGACTTCGCCCTGCGAACCGTCGACGCGGTGGCCGGACGAGTGGCCGCCGTCAAGCCGCAGTCCGCCTTCTTCGAGCGCCACGGCAGTGCAGGCATCGCGGTTCTCGAGGAGACCCTGGCGGCACTGCGCGATGTCGGCACCCTGTCGGTCCTCGACGTCAAGCGCGGCGACATCGGTTCCACCATGGCCGGCTACGCCCGGGCCTATCTGTCCGACGGGGCGCCCCTGGCCGCCGACTCCATCACCGTCTCACCCTACCTGGGCTACGGCTCCCTCACCCCCGCGCTGGACCTGGCGGAGGCGAGCGAGCGGGGCATCTTCGTCTTGGCGCTCACCTCCAATCCCGAGGGGGCCACCGTCCAGCACGCCATCCGCGGGGACCAGGCGGTGGCTGCCGGCGTCGTGGAGGGCGTCACTGCCTCCAACGCCCCGGCCAGCGGCGAGGGCAGGCTCGGCAGCATCGGGCTGGTCGTTGGCGCCACCGTCGGGGAGGCCGTCTCCCATCTGGAGATCGACCTGCTGCACGCCAACGGCCCGCTCCTGGCTCCCGGTGTCGGCGCACAGGGGGCGGGACCCGCCGAGTTGGAGTCCGTCTTCGGAGCGGCTCGCCGTCATGTTCTGGCTTCCACCTCACGCGGGGTTCTCAAGGCCGGCCCCTCCATCGAGGCGCTACGGACGGCTGCGCTAGCAGCCACGCATGAGGCAGCCACCGCCTTACGCTGACGCCGCGTGACTGCACGCGATCAACGTGTGTGCGGGAACACGAAGTCAGTGCCGGAATAGCGGCCCCTGCGAATGCGAGTGCATCCAACCCGACTTATGCTTGTGGTGCGGGTCACTGGCACTGGACTGGGGAGGAGACCACACCATGACGCTTCCTACACTGACACCCGAGCAACGGGCTGAGGCGCTGGAGAAGGCCGCCGCTGCGCGATCGCAGCGCGCTCGTATCAAGTCCGAGCTCAAGAGCGGAGAGCTCAAGCTCTCCGACTTCTTCACCGCCTCGGACACTGATGAGGTCCTGGGCAAGATGAAGGTCAGGGCGCTACTCGTCTCCCTCCCGCGCGTCGGAACGACAACAGCCGACGCCATTCTCGCGGACGTGCATATCGCCGAGTCCCGGCGGGTGCGTGGCCTGGGGACGAACCAGCGGGCAGCACTGGTGGAGCGTTTCGGCTAGCACGCCGTCTGAGACAGCGGGTCGTGCTGGCGGCGTCCGGTAGGTCATGATGTGACCATGACCGACGCCGCCGCCTCGTCCGCTCCCTCTCTCGCTCGTCTGACCGTCCTGGCAGGACCAACAGCGGTGGGCAAGGGCACTGTCGTCACCGAGTTGCGTAGACGCCATCCGAACCTCTTCGTCTCGATCTCCGCCACCACCCGCAGGCCCCGCCCCGGCGAGGTTGACGGTGTGCACTACTACTTCGTCAGCGACGAGGACTTCGACTCCCTCGTCGCAACCGACCAGATGCTGGAGTGGGCCCTGGTTCACGGTGCCCACCGCTACGGCACCCCTCGTGGTCCCGTTCAGGATGAGCTCGACGTCGGGCGACCCGCACTCCTGGAGATCGACGTGGCCGGCGCTCGCCAGGTTCGCCGGGCCATGCCTGAGTCCCGACTCGTCTTTCTCGCGCCGCCGAGCTGGGAGGAGCTCGTCCGCCGGCTCGCCGGCCGTGGAACGGAGGGCTCTGAGGAGCAGAAGCGACGTCTGGCCACGGCACGCACCGAGCTGGACGCGGTCGGCGAGTTCGACCACGTGGTCATCAACGACACCGTGGCGAGCGCCACCGCAGAGCTCGAGAGACTCATGGGACTTGGCAGTTAGAATATCGTGGCTCTGAACTATCGAGATTGAACCGGAGGCATGCACATGCTCGGAACCTCTCCCCAGCCCGAGGGCATCACCAACCCGCCGATCGACGACCTTCTGGAGAAGGTCGACTCCAAGTACGGGCTCGTGGTGGAGGCCGCCAAGCGCGCCCGCCAGATCAACACCTACACCCAGCAGCTCGAGGACAACCAGTTCGAGTTCTTCGGGCCGCTGGTCGACTCCGAGGTCGGCGAGAAGTCGCTCGGCATCGCTCTGCGGGAGATCGCCGAGGACAAGCTCGAGGTCATCCCCGGAGACGTCGCCCGTGCCCGCCGCGCCGAGGCCGAGGAGGCCCGTCGCGCCGCCGAGGCCGACATGTTCAGCGACATCTCCCTGGACGCTCCGGTCTCCCTCGAGGCGGGTGAGACTCCCACCAGCCTCGACGACATCCAGTTCTGAGCCTCGCTCGCATGGACGAGCCGCACACCACTGCGAGTGAACGCGCCGCGACCGCCCTTCGGGCGCCGCGGCGCGTCGTCGTCGGCGTGGCCGGTTCCATTGCCGCCTACAAGGTGCCCTTTGTCATTCGACTGCTGCGTCAGGCCGGGCACGAGGTCAAGGTGGTGGCCACCGAGTCGGCGCTGCGTTTCATCGGGGCGCCGGCACTGGCAGCGGTCAGCGGGCAGACCGTGTCCACCGGTGTCTTCGATGACCCGGCCGCGGTGGAGCACGTGGCTGTGGCCGAGTGGGCCGAGCTGGTCCTGGTCGCCCCGGCCTCGGCGGACCTGCTGGCGCGGGTGCGTGCGGGGCGGGCCGATGATCTGCTGACTGCGACGATCCTGACCACTGAGGCCCCCGTCGTCTTGGCACCTGCTATGCACACCCAGATGTGGCTCAATCCCGCCACCCGGGACAATGTGACAGTGCTGCGTGAGCGCGGCCTGACGGTCATTGATCCCGACTCCGGTCGTCTGACCGGCAGGGACTCCGGCTTGGGGCGCCTGCCCGAGCCCGAGCAGATCGTCTCCCGGGCCCTGGCCATCCTGCGGCAGCCCGAGCACCAGGATGACGACGTCGCTTCGGCCGAAACGACTGGGAGCCTAGAAGGACGGCATGTCGTCGTCTCCGCCGGTGGCACGCGCGAACCCATCGACCCGGTGCGCTACCTGGGAAACAGGTCCTCCGGCCGTCAGGGGTGCGCGCTAGCCGCGGCCGCGGCCGAGCAGGGCGCCCGCGTTACCCTCGTACAGGCCCATGTGGCCTCGGAACTGCTCGATGCTCTACCACCGGGTGTCGCCGTCATCGCCGCCGGCACCGCCTCCGATATGCTCCATGCCGTGCGTGAAGTCGCCCGCGATGCCGACGCCGTTATCATGGCAGCGGCCGTCGCTGACTACCGGCCGCTCACCGTGGCGGCCACCAAGATCAAGAAGCAGGCATCCACGGCGTCGGATCACCGGAGCGGACCCACGATGTCCATCGAGCTCACCACCAACCCGGATATTCTGACCGGACTGGTGACCGATCCGCCCCGAGCCGGCCAGATCGTCGTCGGGTTCGCCGCCGAGACCGGGGACGACGATGGCGACGTGCTCTTCCACGGAGCGGTCAAGGCCCGTCGTAAGAGGGCGCACCTCCTGGCGGTCAACGCGGTAGGGGAGGACCTCGGATTCGGCGACGTGCCCAACGCTGTGGTGGTTCTGGACGGCCAGGGCTCGGAAGTGGCTCGTGGACAGGGCAGCAAGATGGACATCGCCCGCCTTCTCATCGGCCTTACTGCAGACCTGGTGAACGGTTCCTGAAGATCCGCGGTGCACTTTCGTGGGTAATGCCACCATGGATCGGCACCGGCGGTGACTACGATGGACAGGTGAGTTCCTCTTTGCGTCTGTTCACCTCCGAGTCGGTCACTGAAGGACACCCGGACAAGGTCTGTGACCGCGTCTCCGACGCGATTCTTGACGCTATCCTCGAGCAGGACCCCACCGCGCGCGTCGCAGTCGAGACCATGGTGACGACCGGCTTGGTGCACGTGGCCGGAGAGGTGACCACCGAGCGGGCCTACGTGGAGATCCCCGAGATCGTCCGCCAGGAGATCTCGGCCATCGGCTACACCTCCTCGGAGGTCTGCTTCGACGCCCGCTCCTGCGGGGTGTCGGTGTCGATCGGCCAGCAGTCCCCGGACATCGCCGCCGGAGTGGACAAGTCGCTCCAGGCCCGCCAGGACATCGGAGACATCGATCCCCTCGATCTGCAAGGCGCAGGCGACCAGGGCCTCATGTTCGGCTACGCCTGCAACGACACCGCCGCCCTCATGCCTCTTCCCATCCACCTGGCGCATCGCCTGGCGGAACGACTGGCGCTGGTGCGCAAGCAGGGGATCGTCCCAGGTCTGCGCCCTGACGGCAAGACCCAGGTGACCATCGGCTACGACGGTCAGCGCCCCGTCAGCCTGGAGAACCTGGTCATCTCGACCCAGCACGATGAGGACCGCAGCCGAGCCTGGCTCACCGATGCCCTTCAGGCCGAGGTCATCACCCCGGTGCTGACAGCCGAGGCCGAGGCCGGTACCGAGCTCGCCACCGCTGACGCCGAGGTCCTCATCAACCCTTCGGGGCAGTTCGTCATCGGTGGCCCGGCGGGTGACGCCGGTCTGACGGGACGCAAGATCATCGTGGACACCTACGGGGGCATGGCTCGTCACGGTGGGGGGGCCTTCTCCGGCAAGGACCCCTCGAAGGTGGACCGCTCCGCCAGCTATGCCATGCGATGGGTCGCCAAGAACGTTGTCGCTGCCGGACTGGCCAGGCGCTGCGAGATTCAGGTGGCCTACGCCATCGGCTCGGCCCATCCGGTGGGTGTCTACGTAGAGACCTTCGGCACGGCGACTGTTCCCGAGGAGCGCATCATGGCGGCCGTCAACGGGGTCTTCGATCTGCGCCCTGCGGCGATCGTCCGTGACCTTGACCTGCTGCGCCCCATCTACCGCGCCACCAGTGCCTACGGACACTTCGGACGTCCCGGCTTCACATGGGAGGCCACCGACCGCGCCGAGGCACTGCACCAGGCCGTCTGAGACCCCCGTACTCGTGCAGGAACCTTCCTAAGGCTTCTATATGGCACCCGGCCACGACGACGCTCCCGCCTCCGCAGAGCCAGCCGGACTCGCGCGTCGTCGCGGCGCGAGCACGCAGGGTGAGCTGCTGGACTTGCCCGAGCCCGGTGAACGCAGGGTCACGGCGGCCGGCGTCACCAACCCCGTTGCCAGGGTCCTCCTGGATTCCCCGGTACCGCACCTGGATCGCGTCTTCGACTACATGGTCCCTGCGGCAATGGCCCAGGAGGCCCTGCCCGGAACCCGGGTGGTGGTTCGCTTCGGTGAGCAGGACATGCGGGGATGGATCTGGGAACGGGGGGACACGACGACGCACATCGGTCGGCTCTCGGCGCTGCGCCGTGTAGTTTCCGACCTGCCGGTCCTTCCAGAGACGTCGCGTCGGCTCATCGAAGCAGTCGCCACCCGTAGTGCTGGGACGCGCTCCGACGTCGTCCGACTCGCCCTGCCCGCCAGGCACGCCACCACGGAGAAGTCCGAGCGGGACAAGGGGACACGTGAACTGCCCACCTGGCAGCAGCCTCCCAGCCAGTGCGGCTGGCAGCACTACGACGGTGGTGAGGAGCTTCTCTCCCGGTTGGCCGCCGGCGAGGCGCCACGGGCGGTGTGGTCAGCTCTGCCGGCACAGGACGAGCTGTACGAGACGACATCGTCGAGCGGTGGCAGTGAGCCAGAACGCATGGTTCAGCCGTGGCAGATATGCCTGGCTCGTGCGGTGCAGGCCTGTCTGGCGGGTTCACGGGGCTCGATCATCGTTGTGGCAACGACCGAGCAGGCTGAGAATCTGGCTGCTCGGCTCCGGCAGGAGCTGGGGGAGGAACCGGTGGTGGTGCTCTCGGCAGAGCACGGACCAGCCAGGCGCTACCGGGTCTTTCTGACCCTGCTGCTGGGGCGTGCGCGGGTGGTGGTGGGTACTCGGGCGGCGGCCTTCGCTCCGATGCGGCGGCTGGGCCTGGCTGTGATCTGGGATGACGCGGACAGTCGGTTGGCCGAGCCCCACGCACCGTACGCTCATGCACGTACGGTGCTGGCTCTGCGTTCTACTCTTGAGGGCGCCGGCCTGCTCATCGGCGGCTTCAGCCGCTCGGTGGAGGCGCAGTCGCTGATCGAGCAGGGCTGGTGCCGTGACCTGACTGCACCTCGGCATGTCGTGCGCGCAGTGGTGCCTCGCATCCAGGTGCCCGGTACGGCCGAGCTGGAACGGGAGGGGGCCTCCGGGGCGGCCCGGATTCCCTCGTTGGCGCACCGGGCGCTGCGACGCGCCCTGCAGGATGGGCCGGTTCTCATCCAGGTACCGCGCGCCGGTTACGCACCGCTGGTGGCCTGCGCTCGCTGCCGCACCGCGGCCCGTTGCCCTGTCTGCGGCGGTCCTGTGGCGATGGATCGCCAGGGCCGCACAGCCTGCCGCTGGTGCGCGCGGACGGCGGGGCGGTGGACCTGTCCTGAGTGTGGCGGTCATGCCTTGAGGATGGTGACGGTCGGTTCAACGCGTACGGGGGAGGAGCTGGGGCGAGCTTTTCCTGGTGTTCCGGTGGTGGTGTCAGGAGCTCGGGAGGCTCACGGTGTGGTGGGCCAGGTTAACGACTCACCGCGTCTCGTTGTAGCCACACCGGGCGCGGAACCGATGGCCACGGGCGGATACCGGGCTGTGCTCCTGCTCGACGGCGGTGCACTGTCCTCGCGGCCCGATCTGGGGGCTGCTGGTGAAGCGCTGCGTCAGTGGACGAATGCCGTGGCACTGGCGGCACCGTCGGCCCAGGTCATTCTTCTGGGAGGCCCGGATCCGGCGGCGGCTCAGGCGCTGCTGAGATGGGATCAGGCGGGCTTCGCGCGCAGAGACCTCATCGAGAGGGCTGAGCTGCATCTGCCGCCAGCGTGGCGGGTGGCGCGCCTGGACGGACCGGTGCGTGGTGTGGAGAGTGTGCTGGCTCAGGCTGACGCCGATGGTTTTGAGGTGCTGGGCCCGGTGGCGCCTCCACCGATCAACGGCCAGGTGGCTCCTGGTGTGGCGAGAGCGCTGGTTCGCGTTCCACGCTCACACGGCAGAGAACTGTCCGAGATGCTCGCGGTGAGACTGCGGGACCGCTCGGCGCGGCGGGAGGAACCTGTTCGGGTCGAGATGGATCCCATCCACCTATGGTGAAACAACCAGTGCGCGACTATCGAGAAGTGGGCTCAGTGGGTAGCACTGCCTGACTCTGCTGCTGCAGACGGATTCGCTTTCGCCGTGGGGGACGGAGCCGGAGGAGCGGGCACCTGGAAGGCCGGCATACCGTGCGCCAGGGTGATGAGATCGGTGAGAAGACCTGCTGCGGTGGACTTGACGTTCCATCCTTCACTGAGCGCCGTAACGGCTGCGCCGTCGACGATGGCGATGACCATCTCCGGCTCAAGCGGGCTGTCGAGCTGACGCAGTACCCGACGCAAGGCGGCGTTGAGGCGTTGACGTCCCTGGCGGTAGGCCTGCTTGACCGGGGCCGCCTGGCTGGCTGAGATGAGCTGAAGGTAGTGCCCGAAGTAGCCGCTGTGGGCCGGCAGAGTTGCCTGAAGGATGAACCGAACCCGCTGGGACAGATCTGGAACTCCTTTGAAGGCCTCCACCCGGTCCGCGACCCGCTCGGCACGAGAGGCCCACAACCCGATGTTGACCAGTCCTGCTTGATGGAGGAGATCCTCCAACCCGTCGAAGTAGTAGGTCGTTGCGGACAGTGAGCATCCGGCGCGCTTGGCGACGCTGCGGTGGCTGACCCCTGAGGGGCCGGACTCACGGATGATGGCTGCAGCAGCATCGATGATGGCTTGACGACGGTCCTCACCCCGTGGCGTGACCCGAGAGTCTGATCGATTCCTTGATCGAGCCGCAAGGCCCTTGGATGCACTGTCTTCAGAACCGGCCATGATCATATATTACGGCTGTTCGCCGTGACCCGTCGACGACAAAACCGTGACAATGGACTCGCACAGAGGAAGATAGTATGTGACTGGTTGTCAACAGCTCTCAATGAAAGCCATCATACTGGGCGAGCATCTCAGGTCTCAGTCAGCTCGGACCCGTGAATCGTGCGGGACCGGAAGATCGCCACCATGGCAATGAGTGCGATCACAGTGAGATAGACCGCTGGTGCGAGGGAGGAGCCGGACACTTTGATAAGCCAGGTGAGAACAAATGGTGTCGTGCCCCCAAGAAGCGCGTTGGCGCCATTGAATGACAGGGCAAATCCGGAGTAGCGCACGTTGGTCGGGAACGATTCGGCAAGAAATGTGGCCAGCGTGCCGTCATTGGCCGTCAAGACGATAGCGAAAACGATCTGGCACAGGATGACCACCATGAGCGTAGTAGCCTTGGTCATGACGACGAACAGTGGAATACTCACCACAATAAAGGCAATGCAGGCGGAGATCAGCATACGGCGGCGCCCGAAGGAGTCGGACATGTGCCCCATGAGGAAGATTGAGACGATGTAGCACACAAGTGTCACCGAGGTGGCGAAGTTCGCCGTGTCCTGGGAGAACCCAAGCTCTTGATGAGCATAGGTGGGCATGTAGGTCAGGAGCATGTAGAAGGCGACTGCGTTGAGGCAGGAGACTCCGAAGGTGATGAGAGTCTCATGCCTGTGATCTCGGAACAACAGTCGTAGAGGCTCGGACCAGCCGGCCGACTTCTGCTCCTGCGGCATTTCTGCACGCATCTCCTGATAAGCAGGGGAGTCCTCCAGGTGCACCCGGATATAGCGACCAATAAGCCCTAGCGGACCGGACAGGAGGAAGGGGATGCGCCACCCCCAGGTATTGACTGCGCTATCGCTCAGCATCGAGAACATCCCGGTTGCCGTGAGGGAACCGGCGAGCAGGCCACATGCAGTCGAGGCGGGGACCAGGGAAGTGTAGATACCTCGCTGGGAAGGGGGCGAATACTCAGCCAAGAATGTGCCGGCTCCAGCGTATTCACCTGAGGCGGAAAAACCCTGAATCATGCGAAGCAGAAGTAGACCAATCGCTCCCAGAATACCAATCGCCGAATGTGGCGGAAGTAAACCGATCAAAAAAGTTGAACCCGACATAATAAGGATGGACCAGGACAGGGCCCAACGACGGCCCCAGCGGTCGCCCCAAGCACCCCACACAATAGCGCCGATCGGTCGAAGAATGAACGACATAGCGAACACCGCATATGCCTCCAGAAGCCGGGCAGATTTGTCTCCCCCTGGGAAGAAGACGATTCCGATGACCGATGCCAGGTACGTGTATGAGGCGTAGTCAAACCACTCAATGAAGTTTCCGATGAAACTTGCTTTTGCCGCACGCCTCAATGCGAGACTTCGCTCGGGATCCAGGTGATGGTCGTTCGTGCTTCCTGGGTGGACGGTATTCATAGCCTATGGCTCCGGCTCGATCGATGTCGACGATAATGTTATGTGGCCCTGTCAAGATACCTGGATGATTATTTCCACCATCCTGTCTGTCCGCGGGGCTGCTGGGCCTGTTTCCGCAGGCAGACAGGATGGCATGATGATCAGGCCTAGGAAGCGCGAGATCTCCGGGAGACGGCATCCAGGACAATGGGTGCCAATCCGCCTCCGACGATGAGTACTCCTCCAACCATTCCCACAGGAGTGAGTTGCTCCCCCCAGACGAGGAGACCGCACAGAATAGCAACTGGACATTCCCAGTAGGAGATCGTCGAGTACTCCACGGCGGGGAGGTTGCGTCCAGCAACGACCAGGAATCCCAGTGCGAAGAGGCCGCACACGAGGAACAGGGCTACTGCCCACATCCAGTTGGTGGCGGTGAAGGACGAAACGCCGTGCCATGGGCGCAAGAGGATTGACATCGCCAGCGTAGCAGAAGCAGCCCAGAGAAAGTTCCAAACGCCGCGGACAACTGAGTCAACATCCTTGCGGTATCCATAGAAGAACATCGCCAGGCCGTAGAAGACTCCTGAGAGAAGACCAAGGAGGTCTCCCAGACTCTTGTTGGGGAACTCTGGAGACGACGCCGACAGGTCCAGTCCGAATGTCAGACTCCCGTTCTTGAAGTCGATAATACCGATGGTCAGTAGCATTCCGATGAACACAAGAGTCAGGAAAATACCTGAAATCACGCTAATCTTTTCCTTGCGGAAGATGCGAGCGAGTAGCGCACAGAACAAGGGGCCGGTGTAGATGAGGAAGACCGCGTTGGCGATCGATGTCATCAGCGTTGAGGAGATGTAGCAGCCCAGGGAGAGGCCGATGCTCACCCCTCCCAGGATCACGGTGGCGCTCAAGCGGGTCCGCCGGAACAAGCCGGCCTTCCCGGTGAGGACAAGGATGAGGATGAAGCCGAGTAGGCCAACGGTCATGCGACCAAAGGCCAGGAATGATCCGATGACGGATTTATCGGCTTCAGCGAGACCCGCAGTCGTACCGCGGCTGATGGTGCCGACCAGGCCCATTCCGGTAGCAGAGAGAAGCATGGCGATCGCGCCGAGCTTCTTGTTCATCACGTATTCTGTGACGGAGGAGTCGGTAGACGTTGTCTGTGACATGGCAGTTGTGTCTCCTGAGTTCTCTCCCGGCGTACGTGGTAGGGCACAGCTTCATTGCTGAGCATCGTACGGCTGCACCAGTTCTCGTCCGTTTCCACGGGGAGTCCGATCACCGCGCTGCGATTACCCGAGCCGGGAACGGTGCGGGGCGGCAGCCCGATCCATGAGCCACCGCCCCGCACCCGCTTGGAATCAGACCAGAGTCGGGTCAGCGACCTGGTTGGGGAAGTAGTCCTCGCAGCCGCCCTCGCGGTACACGTCCGCCGTCGCGCAGTGGAGACCACCACCGAAGGCGTAGGCGTCGCGGAAGGGAACCGGGATGACGTTCATGCCCAACTTGTCCATCTGCTCCATCTGGTGGACCTCACTGGCCTCGACACACACGGTCTTGTGGTCGATGACGAGGCAGTTCATGGACAGCCAGACGGAGGAGTAGCACAGCGGCGGCGGAACCTCGTGGGCCGGGGGAGCCGCGTCAACGATCTGCCAGTCATTGGCCTCGAAGATCTTGCGCTGCTCCTCGGGCAGACGGCGGTGCGGGTTGTTGATGATCAGCCCGGGCCGCAGCGGCACGAAGGTGGCGTCGATGTGGATCGGGTAGGGGTCGCCGGGGAAGTTCACCGCGTGCACCCGCAGGTCGGGGTAGTAGCGCTTGAACCACTCCATCGCCTTGCGGTTGGTGGTCAGACCGTGCTGAATGAACAGGTCCTTACCCACGCGCATGACGTCGGCGGCGTCCCACATTGGCTCAACCTCAGTGGTCACGAAGTCCTTAGCGGCGGTGCGCTCGAGGCGCTCCTCCAGGGAGATCCGCTCGTCGTAGTAGTTGTGCTTGTAGGACTTGTCCGTCAGTCGAGGACGAGGCGCCTGGGTCCACTTGAACTCCGGGTCCTCCTCGAAGTACTGGTTCATGAGGGGCCAGTAGGCGAGGTACTCGAAGTACCGGCACCGGAACGAGTTGGCCGACGACATGATCTCGTCACCGATGGTCAGCAGGATGTCGCGCGGCGGCATCTGGGTGAAGCCCGACTCCGTGCGGAAGTCAGGCGTCTGGATGGCCTGGTTCCACTGCAGCGGCGTGGGCCGGTCCACCTTGACGCCTAGTCCCTCGAGGATCTTGACGTAGTTGTCGAGCTGCTCGTTGGCGGCCTCGACGGTGGCGGTGGGGCGGGGGCCCCACATGCCGCGCATCTCGGAGTCGATCGGCACCTTCTCGGAGGTGGCCGGCTCCTCGGGAGGAATAACCGAGAAGTCCGCGCGCCCGACGATGACGTGCTTGAGCGGGTCGAAGTCGTTCCAAGAGTTGACAATCTTCGTCATGAGTGAGTCACTCCCTTGTGCTCGTTGAGTGGTGTGTGAATTGAGACGGATGGATTTGTCTGTGGGTTCAACACTCTCATTCTATCCTGGAGAAATCTCGAAAGTTGCCACAGGAATATCTGTGTCAAAGAATGACGGCTGAACCATGGCATGGTCATATGTGGTTGACGGTTCCCACCACCTCCTTGAAGGACCGATGCCGTCGTTCCGGTCAGGCCCTGCGAATGCGGGTATCGAGCTGCTCGGGAATCGGGGGATGGATATCGTCGGGACCTCCGTAGTTACCCCCAGGGGTCACAATAGTCCCTGCGTGGCCGTCAATGATGGAAACGGCATCCTCAAGACGGCCGATCGCCGCCATGTCTCCGGTCAGCTCAACAAATCGACATACCGCCTCGACCTTCGGTCCCATGGATCCACTGGGAAGCCCCATAGCGCGCAGCTCTGCCGGCGTGGCCCGTGGAACCTGCTTCTGGTTCTCGGTTCCGAAGTCCTCAAAGACGCCGTCGACGTCGGTCAGGATGAGGAGCGCATCAGCCTCAAGCGCCTCCGCCATGACCGATGCGGTGAGGTCCTTGTCGATGACGGCCTCAATGCCCTTGAGCTTGCCTTCTTCGCTGCGGACGACGGGAACTCCGCCTCCACCGGAACAGACGACGATGGCTCCGGCCTCCAGGAGCGTGCGCACCAGTCGGGTCTCGATGACCCGCTGCGGCTTGGGCGAGCCGACGACACGACGGTAGTGCTCGCCGTCGGGCTTGACCACCCAACCTCGTTCTTCGGCCAGCTTCCCGGCCTCCTCCTTGGTGTAGACCTCACCGACGAACTTGGTGGGGTTGGAGAAGGCCGGGTCCCCGGCCATGACCAGGGTCTGATTGACCATCGCGGCCACGTGGCGCCCCGGCAGAGCGTTCTGCATGGCCTGGAGCAGCCAGTAGCCGATCATGCCCTGGGTCTGAGCGCCGAGGGTGTCGAAGGGATAGGGCTCCGAGAGGCGCTCATCATTGGCGGACTCCAGAGCCAGGACCCCCACCTGAGGGCCGTTGCCGTGGGTGAGGACCAGCTCGTGCTTCTCCGCCAGCTTGGCGAGCTCACGCGCCGCCACCTCGACGTTGTGGATCTGAGTGCGGGCGTCGGGCTTCTCGCCCCGACGCAGGAGGGCGTTTCCGCCGAGGGCAACAACAATTCTCACGACTCAGTCCCACTCTCCGAGGGTTGCGACCATGACGGCCTTGATGGTGTGCATACGGTTCTCGGCCTGGTCGAAGGCGACGTTGCGCTCGGTCTCGAAGACGTCATCGGTCACCTCCAGGCCTTCCATGCCTGTCTTGGCGAAGATATCTTCACCCACCGTGGTGTTGCGATCGTGGAAGGCCGGCAGACAGTGGAGGAACTTCACGTCGGGATTGCCGGTGGCCTCGACCAGCTCGGCGTTGACCTGGTAAGGGCGCAGCAGGGCGATGCGCTGGTCCCAGACCTCCTTGGGCTCGCCCATCGAGACCCACACGTCGGTGTAGAGGAAGTCGACTCCCTTGACGCCTTCTGCAGCGTTGTCGGTGACGAGAATATGAGCTCCACTCTTCTCCGCCAGCTTCTGGGCCTGGGCCACCACCTCGGGAGGCGTCTGCAGTTCCTTGGGAGCCACCATCCGCACATCCATTCCCATGAGCGCGGCTGAGATGAGCAGCGAGTTGGCCACGTTGTTGCGGGCGTCCCCGAGGTATGCGAAGGAGATCTCCTCAATCGGTTTGCCCGCGTGCTCCAGCATGGTCATCTGGTCTGCGAGCATCTGCGTGGGGTGCCACTCGTCGGTCAGCCCGTTCCACACCGGCACGCCCGAGAGCTCGGCCAGAGCCTCGACGTGCTCCTGCTTCTTGCCGCGGAACTCGATGCCGTCGTAGAAGCGGCCCAGGACCCGGGCGGTGTCCGCCACCGACTCTTTATGCCCCATCTGCGAGCCCGAGGGGTCCAGGTAGGTCACCTGGGCTCCCTGGTCGTAGGCGGCCACCTCGAAGGAGCAGCGGGTGCGAGTCGAGGTCTTCTCGAAGATGAGTGCGATGTTCTTGCCGGTCAGCCGCTTCACCTCGCGGCCGGCCTTCTTGTCCTCCTTGAGCTGAGCCGCCAGCTGGAGCAGGGTGCCCCACTCATTTGCGGTGAAGTCGAGCTCTTTGAGGAAGCTGCGGTTGTGCAGGGGGTGGGTCATGAGGACTCCTTCGTCTAAGGGGGTGAGTGGGTGATGGGGTTTCTTCATTGACGCCGAAGGCGCTGATGGGGGATCGGCTCAGACAACCGGGTCCCGCAGAATTGGGCAACTCATGCAGTGCGGGCCGCCACGCCCGCGCCCGACCTCCGAGCCCGGGATCGTCAGGACCTCGATACCGCGGGAGGTGAGGTACTCATTGGTGTTGACATTGCGTTCGTAGGCGACGATGACGCCCGGGGCGATGGCCAGTGAGTTGGAACCGTCATCCCACTGCTCACGGGCTGCCGCCATCGAGTCCTGAGGCGTGATGAGCACGGTGAGGTCGTCGATGCCCAGTGCCTGGGCGATGACGCGATACATGTCCTCAGGGTCGTTACGGGTGACGTTGATCTGCCCGCCGTCGCCCGGCCGAAGGGTGAGCGTTGGCAGCATCCCCAGACCTCCATAGATGGTGAAGGTGCCGACATCGACCATGGTCATGACCGTGTCCAGGTGCATCTGCGCGCGCGTCCGGCTCATCTCGACGGCGACGACCCGGTTGACCTTCCCTCCGGCGAAGAGTCTACTGGCGAGTCTTTCGATGCCCTGGGCGGTGGTGCGTTCCGAGACGCCGACCAGTACGGCGCCGTTGCCGATGATCTGGACGTCGCCTCCCTCGACGGTGGCGGGGCCGGCCTGGGTACCCTCGGACCACACGGGGAAGCTCGCGTTCGCGAACCTGGGATGCCAGCGATAGATCGCCTCGTAGTTGATGGTCTCGCGCTGCCTGGCCGGCATCATCATTGAGTTAATGGACACACCGTTATAGATCCAGCAGGACGTGTCACGGGTGAAGAGGTGGTTGGGCAACGGAGCCAGGAGAAGGTCATCGTCGTCCATGGAGGCTAGTACGAGCGAGCCCGGACAGGAGACGCGCTCGAGCAGCTCAGCCTTGGTGATGCCAGCGATGAGCACCTCAGCTAGGTCCGCCCCGGACAACCCTTGAGCCAGAGCGCGCAGCGGCTCGGCGGCACTGGGGCCATTGGTGTTCTCATTGACGACTCGGTCCAGGACGTAGTCCCGAGCCTCGGGTACCTCCAGGGTCTCGGCCAGAAGGTTACTGAGGTAAAGCACCTCGATGTCGCGGTCGGTCAGTACGCGTGCAAACTGGTCGTGCTCCTCCTGGGCCCGCTCCAGCCACAGGACATCGTCGAACAGGAGGTGCTCCTTGTTCTGTGGGGTGAGTCGAAGCATCTCACTGCCGGGCCTGTGCAGAATGACCTGCTGAAGCCTCCCGATTTCGGAATCTACGGAAAGATCCATGACTCCCTCTCTGACACTGCACTGTGTCGTTGATGTGGATCATGACGCGTATCACGCGCTCTGACAATTGAAGTGGTACGCCCGTACCGGATTAGTACGAGCGTACCAGACTCACAGAGGGTTGGAAACCCCTTGGCGGAACTGAGTTCGAGGCAAGTTGTGTGAACAACCGTCGTCAAGGCGTGACATTCATCCCATGAGGTGTGCGCTCTTTCGATGGGATTGCTAGATGTGTCCCGCCTTACAGTCGACATGCCCCCGCGTTGGTAGAAGCCGTACAAAAAACGAGGATCCCATCCAGGGCCACCATGAGCGGGACTCTTGCGGGAGAACCGTGGAAGGATGCCGAGCATGACCGAGCCCGGCTCCTCCACCTCCGCCACTGCCATCGAGATTGATTCTGAGTCCGTGAACGCTGTCGTCCTCGACTACGGCAATGTCCTGTACGCCTGGGAGCCGATGGCCGCTGTGGCCGGACACGTCTCCGAGGAGGACTGGGAGGAGTTCGTGGCCGACGGCAACTTCCTCGCTTGGAACGAGCGACTGGACCTGGGAGAGCCCTTCGAGCAGGTGCTCGCCGACTACGCCCGCGCACACCCGGACCGCCCTGACTGGACGGAGATCCTCACCTTGTACCGCGAGCGCTTCACGGCCTCACTGACGGGCCCCGTGCCCGGCATGGCGTCGGTGCTCGATGATCTTCTCGAGGCGGGGGTGGTGCTGTACGGGCTGACGAACTTCGATTCCAGCCTCTTCGAGCAGGCCCGGCTCCTGGTGCCTCAGCTCGAGCAGTTCGCCGGCATCGTGGTCTCCGGACGTGAGCACCTGGCCAAGCCCGACGCTGCCATCTTCGAGTTGCTTCTGGAGCGCTATGGTCTCGATGCCGCCAGCACCCTGTTCGTAGACGACTCGGTGGTCAACATCCACTCCGCCGACCGGCTGGGCCTGCGTGTGCACCGCTTCTCCGGTGCGGGACGGCTACGGGCCGCACTCATCTCACTGGGCCTGCTTCCCACGCCGGGGCGGCAGTGAACCCCGCGTTCGGCGGCGTGGAGCCGTAGACTCGGCCCCATGCGTGTGCTTTTCGCCGGAACTCCTGAGGCGGCCCTTCCCACTTTGGAGGCCCTCATCGCCAGTGAGCACGACGTCGTCGGGGTCCTCACCCGTGCGGACGCCCGCAAGGGCCGTGGTCGCTCACTGCATCCCTCGCCGGTGGCCGCCACGGCTCGTGAGGCCGGTCTCGACGTGCGCACTCCGACCACGCTCAAGGGCAAGGCTGCTGATGAGGTGCCTGACTGGGTACGAGGACTCAATGCCGACGTCGCCGTCGTGGTTGCCTACGGGCGTCTGATCCCGGCCGACCTGCTGGATGTTCCTGAGCACGGATGGCTGAACCTCCACTTCTCCCTGCTCCCGGCCTGGCGCGGAGCCGCCCCTGTCCAACGGGCGGTCATCGCCGGTGAGGAGATCACCGGTGCCTGCGTGTTCCGCCTCGAGGAGGGTCTCGACACTGGCCCTGTTTACGGCCGCATCACCGAGGCGATCGGCGCGACCGACACCAGCGGGGACCTCCTGGAGCGACTGGCGCGAGCCGGGAGCTCTCTGGTTCTCGACGTCCTGGGCTCGGTCGAGGACGGGAGCGTGCGCCCTGAGCCGCAGGACGACGAACTGGCCACCCTGGCTCCGATGCTCTCCACCGCCGACGGCGAGGTTCGCTGGGACGATCCTGCGCTCACCATCGACCGGAGAATCCGGGGAGTGAGCCCGGCGCCAGGTGCGCACACCACCTATCTCGGGGCCAGGTTCCGTCTGGGGCCGGTCACCCCAGTTTCGGAGGTCACTGATCTTCTGCCCGGTCAGATACGTGCCACCAAGCGCGAGGTCCTTGTGGGGACCGGAGGCTGCGCCGTGCGCCTGGGACAGGTCGCACCCGCCGGGCGCAGCTGGATGGCTGCGGATGCCTGGGCTCGTGGCGCCCGTCCGGGGGTGGGGACCGTCCTGGGGGCCCCGGCGTCCGAAGACGGCGAAGGGGACGGCTGATGGGGGAGCGGCCGATGCGTCGAAACACGTCAGGTGGCCACGGTGGACGGCGCAGCAACCACAGCGAGGACATGAGACGCAGTGAACGGGGTAGCGGAGGCGGCCGAGGGGGTGGACGTGGTCGAGGCAGGCGATCCCGTACGTCAGACGGCGCAGGAGCGGGTGTGCGGTCGCAGGCCCCTCATCAACGCAGGTCGGATTCGGCGCGCCGAGTGGCCCTGGAGGCGCTCACCCGTGTCCGTCGCGACGACGCCTTCGCCAACCTCCTCCTGCCCGAGCTGCTGGACTCCGCCGACCTGGACCGCCGCGATGCCGGCTTCACCACGGCTCTGACCTACGGAACCCTGCGCCTCCAGGGACGCTACGACGCGATGATCAGCTCCTGCACGGACCGGACCCTGGAGAGGATCGATCCGACCGTGCTCGACGTCCTGCGCCTGGGGTGCCACCAGCTCATGGGGATGAGAGTGGCTCAGCACGCTGCCGTGAGCACCACCGTCGACCTGGCGGCGGACTCCTGCGGTCGCGGTGCCGCCACCTTCGTCAACGCGATCATGCGCCGGCTCAGCGGTCAGGACCTGGACGCCTGGATGAACGACCTACGCCAGAGCGCCCCTGATGAGACAGTCGCCCTGGCGCGTACCCAGTCCCACCCACAGTGGATCGTCAAGGCGCTGCGCCAGGCCCTGACCACCCACGGTCGCAGTGCCGACGAGCTGGAGGCGCTCCTGGTCGCCGACAACACCGACCCCGAGGTGGCTTTGTGCGCCCGGCCCGGTCTCATCGCCCCTGAGGCCCTGGCCAAGATCGCTCGCAAGGCCGACCGGGTCCACGACGTCGAACCCCGCCTGGGGAGGATCAGCCCGCTCGCCGTTGTCATGGTCGGAGGAGATCCCGGCAGGATCGAGGCGATCAGGGACTCCCGGGCCGGGGTCGAGGACGAGGGCAGTCAGCTGGTGGCGCTCATCGCCGCCGAGGCCCCTCTCGAAGGGCGTGACGAGCGCTGGCTCGACCTGTGCGCCGGCCCTGGCGGCAAGGCGGCTCTGCTGGCCGCCAGGGCCGGTCAGAAGGGCGCCCACCTGCTCGCCAATGAGATCAGTCCCCACCGGGCCGACCTGGTGCGCTCCGCCCTGCGTGCGGTGCCGCAGGACACGGCCCATGTGCGCTGCGGGGACGGACGGGATGTCGGACGCGATGAACCGGACTGCTACGACCGGGTCCTGGTCGATGCGCCCTGCACGGGACTCGGCTCGCTGCGTCGTCGGCCGGAGGCCAGGTGGCGCCGGAGGCATGAAGATGTCGCCGTCCTGGCCGAGCTCCAGCGCGAGCTGCTGACCAGTGCCCTGCACGCTGTACGGCGTGGGGGAGTGGTGACCTACGTGACCTGCTCACCGCACGCCCTCGAGACGAGCCTTGTGGTTCGGGACGTCACCCGTCTCCTGAAGCGTCAGGGCCTGAGTGCCGAGATCCTGCATGCCGGAGACGTCGCCACCCGTCTGGCTCCTCAGCCGCCGGCCGGAGCCGACCGCGAGATGCTTCAGCTCTGGCCCCATCTCGACGGCACCGACGCCATGTTCTGCGCCCTGCTGCGCCGCACCAGCTGACGTATCACAGCACCAGGTCACCAGCACCTCGTGAGGAGCATCCCGATGACGACCATCCACCCCTCGATCCTCAACTGCGATATCGCCCATCTGGCCGACGAGCTCGACCGGGTCACAGGAGACGACGGCGCCAGGGGCGCGGACGGGATCCACGTCGATGTCATGGACAACCACTTCGTGCCCAACCTGTCCTGGGGGCTGCCGGTGGTTGAGGCGGTCCTTGCCCATACCGCACTGCCCGTGGACGCCCACCTCATGATCTGTGACGCCGATCGCTGGGCCCCTGCCTACGCCGAGGCCGGCTGTCAGGTCGTCACCCCCCATGCCGAGGCCACCACGGCCCCGGTCCGTCTGGCGCGCGAGCTTCACCGGCTCGGCGCAGGCGCTGGCATTGCGCTGAGACCCGCCACCCCCTTGGAAGCCGTTGCTGACGTGCTGGGGGAGTTCGACCTCCTTCTGCTCATGACCGTGGAGCCGGGATTCGGGGGCCAGTCCTTCATCGAGTCGATGCTGCCCAAGATCCGCCGCGCCCGCGAGCTTGTGGGAAACGGCGGGCTCGACCTGCGCGTGCAGGTCGACGGCGGCATCACCCCTCAGACGATCGAGCGCGCTGCTGAAGCCGGGGCCGACGTCTTCGTCGCCGGATCGGCGGTCTACCGGGCCGACGATGCCCTGGCCGCCATCTCGGAGCTGCGCCAGGCCGCCTTCTCTCACCGGAATGACACCTGCCGCTAATCGCGGAACTGACCCACCCCTCAGAAAGGAGATGCTCATGAGACAGGTGCGACAGATGGTGCGAAGACACGTCCCTCCCCACCATCCTTGTGGGAAACCTCAAAGGCCCTCAGGGGGTGGGAACCACCTTTGTGAGGCGCCCGTTATGCCGCACCATTGCTGAGGTCTCGGTTGTTACACCAACGCAACTCCCAGTCTTTGTGAGGTTTCCACAAATGGATTGTGGTGCCCTGACCACGTAACGTCGTCGTTCAGCGGATCTGTCCGCCTGCGCTTGTAGGGAAGGCACGGATCCATCATCCACGGCCCAAGGAGGGCCCCGCCGCCAACCCGGCACCGTCCAGGCAAGGAGACTCTTGGTGACCCTCTCCCGCATCCTCATCGCCAACCGCGGTGAGATCGCACTACGTATCGTGCGAACCGCCCGCGATCTCGGGGCGACATCGATTCTTCCGTACACGCCCGAGGACCTCATGAGCCCGGCGGCAGAGCTCGCCGACGAGGCCTACGCGCTGCCCGAGGGGTCGTCCTACACCGACGCGGCGGCAGTCCTGGAGCTGGCCTGCACCACCGGTGCTGACGCCATCCACCCCGGTTACGGCTTCCTGTCCGAGGACGCCGACTTCGCCCGCTCGATCATCGAGGCCGGTATCACCTGGGTTGGTCCCTCGCCCGAGGCCATGGATGCCCTCGGAGACAAGATGAGCGCCCGCGCCACCGCCGAGCGCGCCAAGGTCGCTCCCGTCCCCGGCATCACCGACTCGGTCACCGACGCCGGAACCGTCATCGACTTCGCCGCCACCCATGGATATCCGGTCGCCCTGAAGCGCACCGACGGCGGCGGTGGGCGTGGCATCACCGTTCTGCACAACGACGACGAGGTCAGATCCACCCCCGCTTTCGAGTCCGCGGCGCTGGGTGGCGGCACCCTCATCCTGGAGCGCTTCGTCACCGCCGCGCGCCACATTGAGACCCAGTGCGCCCGGGACTCCCACGGCGGCTTCGCCGTCGTCTCGACTCGCGACTGCTCCTTGCAGCGACGCAACCAAAAGCTCCTCGAGGAGGCCCCGGCCCCCTTCCTGCCCGAGGACGTTCACGACCGTCTCGTCGAGGCCTCCCGCCGCCTTCTGGAGACGGTCGACTACATCGGGGTGGCCACCTGCGAGTTCCTCCTGACCCCTGAGGGCGATGTCTGGTTCCTCGAGGTCAACCCCCGCCTCCAGGTGGAGCACTGCGTCTCCGAGGAGGTCACCGGAACCGACCTGGTCGAGGTCCAGCTGCGCATCGCCGAGGGCGGTCGCCTCGGCGAGCTCAACGAGCCCCGTGGCCACAGCCTCGAGCTGCGCATCACCTGCGAGGATCCCTCCCGCGGCCTGGCCCCCTCCACGGGCGCCATCACCCGCCTGCGCTGGCCGGCCGGTCCCGGTATCCGCATCGAGTCCGGGGTCACCGAGGGCGATGTCGTCACCCCCATGTTCGACCCGATGCTCGCCAAGATCGTGGTCACCGGCGCCACCCGGGAGCAGGCTATCGCCCGCGCCCGGCGTGCCCTGCGCGAGACGATCGTCGAAGGCGTCACCGTGTGCACCCCTCTGCACGCCGAGGTCCTGGAGCGTTCCGACTTCACCACGCCCGACGAGTCCGGACGGCTGACGGTGACGACCCGGTGGATCGAGAACGAGGTGCTGCCCGATCTCGCTGACGCCGGTGGTCCGGCAGACGCCGACGGTTCTCAGGCCGCCCAGGAGGCGGTCACCAACCCGCGTACCCGTTCCAGCTACATCATCGAGCTCAATGGCCGCCGGATGCAGCTGACCCTTCCCGACGGGATCCTCGCCCCCTCCAATCCGGCGCGCGGCTTCAGCCCGCGCAGCAACCGGGCCCAACCGTTACGCGGTCGCTCCGGAGGGGCCACGCGCTCGGCCCGCGGTGGCGCCTCCGGCGAGACCGAGTCAACCAGCTCCGAGCCCGGCGTCATCGCCGCCCCCATGCAGGCGATCGTCACCCGTATCTGTGTGGAGCCCGGCCAGCAGGTCTGTCAGGGCGATCTGCTCGTGGTCCTGGAGTCCATGAAGATGGAGAACTACGTCCACGCGCCCAGTGACGGCACCATCTCGGAGATCCCCGTCGGTGCCGGACGCACGGTCTCCGCCGGTGATGTCCTGGTGCGCATGCACACCCCCGAGAACAGCCCCGAGGAGGCCTGAACCGTGAGCACAGACTCCAGCGCCGGCTCCAGCACGCCGACACAGGGAGCCACGATGGCGGACTCGCCCTCCACCACGGCCTTCCGCCAGCGCATCACCCGCGTCGACAGGGAGGCCGAGGAGCGCGCCGCCACTCGGCAGCACGCCAAGGGAAAGCGCACCGCCCGGGAGCGCATCAACGACCTGCTGGACGACTCCACCTTCCTGGAGATCGGCCGCTACACCGGTTCGGGCGCCGGCGACAAGGCCCGACCCTCCGGCGTCGTCACCGGCTTCGGGCAGATCGACGGCCGTCAGGTGGCCGTCTACTCCCAGGACTTCTCCGTCTCCGGCGGAGCCCTGGGCACCATCGAGGGCGACAAGATCGTTCGCCTCCTGGACGACGCCCTGCGCCTGCGCATCCCCGTCATCGGACTCATCGACTCCGGCGGCGCAAAGATCCAGGAGGGCGTGGGCGCCCTGCGCCAGTACGGGCGCATCTTCAACCGCACCTGCGCCGCCTCCGGCCTGGTCCCGCAGATCAGCGTCATCCTCGGCCCCTGCGCTGGCGGCGCCGTCTACAGCCCGGCCCTGACCGACTTCGTCATCGCCACCCGCCAGGCCTCCCACATGTTCGTCACCGGCCCCGACGTCGTACGCGCCACAACCGGTGAGCAGATCAGCGCCGAGGACCTCGGCGGCGCGAGGATCCACGGTTCGGTCTCCGGCGTCGTCCACTACGTGGCCGAGGACGAGGAGGACGCCCTGGGTCAGGTCCGCAGCTTCCTGGCCTACCTGCCCTCCTCATCCGGGGTCAGCGCCCCCCTGTACGCCTACGACGACGCCGACTCCCAGGCCGACGCCGAGGCCGCCCGCAGCGTCGGAGAGATCGTCCCGGCCTCCACCCGCCAGGCCTATGACGTCGTCGAGGTGGTCTCGGCGGTCGTCGACCACGGCGAGCTGGTCCAGGTCCAGGAGGAGTTCGCCGCCAACGTCGTGGTCGGCTTCGCCTGCTTCGAGGGCCACCCGGTGGGGATCGTCGCCAATCAGCCGCTGGTGGACGCCGGCACCCTGGACGTCGACGCCTCCGAGAAGCTCGCCCGCTTCGTGCGCTTCTGCGACGCCTTCGGGCTGCCGGTGGTCACCTTCGTCGACGTGCCCGGCTACCGCCCCGGCGCCGAGCAGGAGCACGCCGGCATCATCCGCCGCGGCGCCAAGGTCATCAACGCCTACGCCACCGCCACCGTGCCCCTGGTGACGATCGTCCTGCGCAAGGCCTACGGCGGCGCCTACATCGTCATGGGCTCCAAGGCCATCGGCGCCGACCTCAACTTCTGCTGGCCGGGGGCCGAGATCGCCGTCCTGGGCGCCGCCGGCGCCGTCAGCATCATCCACCGCCGCGACCTGGCCAAGGTCCGTGACGAGCAGGGGGAGGAGGCCGCCGCCGCCGAGCACGAGCGGCTCGTGGCCGAGTACACCGACGCCGTCATCAACCCCGACAAGGCCGTGGCCATCGGGGAGATCGACGCCGTCATCGCCCCCGAGGACACCCGTGGCGTCATCATCGACTCGCTGGCCGCGCTGCGCGCCAAGAACGACGCCCGCCCCGACTCTCCCAAGAAGCATGACAACATCCCCCTCTGACTCTCTGTCTTCGTCATCATCCGTCCCCAGCCCCGGTCGCCGTTCCGAGACCTCCGACCACGCCGTCGCAACACCGAAGGACACCACCACCGTGCACACGACCTCGCAAGCCCCCAGCCCCGCGACCACCATCGCTGAGCGTCTGAGCGGAGGCGAGCCCTACATCATCACCTTCGGTGGCCAGGCCACCCCATGGCGTCAGACGCTCGCCGACCTGGCCTCCCTGGACCAGGCGCTGGCCGACGACGTCGTCGCCGTGGACCAGGCCGTGTCCGAGCGCCTGGCCCCCGTGGCCACCGATCTGCTCACCGTGACCCCGCGTGGCTCGCGGCTTCTGGACGATGCGGCCGCTCCGGTCGTGCCCCAGCACCGCACCACCGCCGACGGAGCCGATGTCTCCGTACCCGGCATCCTCATGGCCCAGCATGCCGCCCTGGCCTCGCTGCCCGGCGTCGGTATCGACACCACCGCCCACGCCCCGATGGGCGCCATCGGCCACTCCCAGGGTGTCCTGGGCGTCAGTCTCCTTGAGGCCGTTCGGACTTCGGACCGCGAGAGAATCATCCAGGTCCACGCCATCGCCCGCCTCATCGGCGCCGCGGCCACCCGCACCACCCGCCGTCTCGACCTGGGTACGGTGGGGGAGTCCACCCCCATGCTCTCGGTGCGTGGTGTGACCCGCAGCGTGCTCGACACCGTCCTGGCCCAGGTGCCCGGCTCCGAGAGGATCTCCGTGGGCGTCACCAACGGTCGCCAGGCCCACATCCTCTCCGGGCGGCCTGCCGACCTCGAGCGCGTCGTCACCGCCCTGGAGGCGGCCGCCGCCCGCAGCGCCAAGGCTCGTAAGGACCGCCGCCGCGGCGGTGCCGTTCTGTCTCCCGTCACCGAGTTCCTCACCACCTCGGTGCCGTTCCACACCCCGCTGCTGGGCAGCGCCGTCGACGACGTCGCCGCCTGGGCGGCTGCCTGCGGTCTGGACGAGAAGCTCGCCCGGGACCTGGCCACCGCTGTGCTCATCGACCCGGTCGACTGGCCCGGTCTGGTCACCGAGGCCCTTGGTATCGGCTCGGCCGGCCCGGTGCGCACCGTTGTGGACCTGGGGCCGGGCACCGTGCTGGTCCGTCTCACCGAGGGCGTCGTGGCCGGCACCGGTACCACTGTCGTGCCCGCGGGCACCGCCAAGGCCATCGACGACCTCGACCGCGCCGGCGCTGCTCCCCAGCCCAGCGTCGACCGCTCCCGCTTCGCCCCGCGCATCACCCGCCTGCCCGACGGCCGCCTCACCCTGGACACGGCCTTCACCCGCCTGACCGGCCGCAGTGCCGTCCTCCTGGCCGGGATGACCCCCACCACTGTGGACCCCGCCATCGTGGCGGCCGCCGCCAACGCCGGCTACTGGGCCGAGCTCGCCGGTGGTGGGCAGACCACCCCCGCCGTCCTGGCCGAGAACCTGGAGGGCCTGGAGGAGGCGCTCGAGCCCGGGCGAACCGCGGCCTTCAACGCCATGTTTATGGACCGCTACCTGTGGAACCTGCACCTGGGCACCCAGCGCCTGCTGTCCAAGGCCCGTGCCGGCGGTGCCCCCATCGACGGCATCACCATCTCCGCAGGAATCCCCGAGCTCGACGAGGCCACCGCTCTGCTCGAGCGCCTCCACGCCGAGGGCTTCCCCTACATCGCATTCAAGCCCGGCACCGTGGACCAGATCCGCCAGGTGCTGGCCATCGCACGTGCCGTGCCCGACAGCCCCGTCATCATCCAGATCGAGGACGGGCACGCCGGTGGCCACCACTCGTGGGAGGACCTGGACACCATGCTCCTGGCCACCTATGACGCCATCCGCGCCGTGACCAACGTCGTGCTCGTCGTCGGAGGCGGCATCGGTACACCCGCCCGCGCCGCCGACTACCTCACCGGCCGCTGGGCCGAGGCCTACGGCACGGCCGCCGCCCCCGTCGACGGCGTCATGATCGGCACCGCCGCCATGACCTGCCTGGAGGCCAAGACCAACGACGACGTCAAGCAGCTCCTCGTCGACACCCCCGGGATCCCCGAGGACTCCGGGGTCGAGGGCGGCTGGGTCGCCTCCGGGGAGTCCATCGGCGGTATGACCTCGGGACTGTCCCACCTGCGCGCCGACCTCTACGAGATCGACAACTCCTCGGCCCGGGCCTCGCGCCTCATCCAGGAGCTCGCCGGTGACGAGGCCGCCATGGCCGCTCGCCGCCAGGAGATGATCGAGGCCCTGGCCAAGACCGCCAAGCCCTACTTCGGCGACGTCGAGGAGATGACCTACCTTCAGTGGGCCACCCGCTACGCCGAGCTGTGCGTCGCCCCCCACGAGGGTCGCTCCGCCACCCGCGCGGACTGGGCCGACGAGGGCTGGTACGACCGCTTCCTCGACCTGCTGCACCGCATCGAGGCGCGCCTGAGCCAAGCCGACCACGGCGAGATCCCCACGCTCTTCGCCGACTACGACGCCGTCATCGACTCCGACGCCGCCCTGGCCGCCCTGGCTGAGCGCTACCCGTCGGCCGCCTCCACCCTCGTGGAGCCCGTCGACGCCGCCTGGTTCGTCGACCTGTGCCGCAAGCACCCCAAGCCCGTGCCCTTCGTGCCCGTGGTCGACGCCGACATCCTGCGCTGGTGGGGCACCGACTCCCTGTGGCAGTCCCAGGACCCGCGCTACACCGCCGACCAGGTGCGCATCATCCCCGGTCCCGTGGCCGTCGCCGGCATCACCACCATCAACGAACCCGTCGGTGAGCTGCTGGGCCGCTTCGAGACCGCCGCCGTCGAGGCCCTCCACGACGCCGGCACCGGCGAGCAGGAGGCAGCCGGCCGCCTGGGCGCCGCCCCCGCCGTGGCCGACGGGGCGCTGGCCGCCCCTGTGGCCGACGCCAAGGAGCTCGTCCAGGTCGCCCCCCACGTCCTGTGGAACGGCCACCTGACCGTCAACCCGGCCACCGTCCTGGGTGACGACGCCTACAACGTCGTCGCCCGCCCGGACGTCGCCGAGGACGCCTACGACCTCGACATCCGCCTCGACACCCACTGGGACGGCACGCCCGGCGGCGACGAGATCCACGCAGTGCGCCGTCTTGTGGTGCCGCTGCGGCTGGCGCGCGCCTGGGACGGTGCCGCCCCGCTGGTCGACCCTGAGCGCATCAGCGAGACGATGAACGACCTGCTGCGCTCCACCGCCGGTGTGGGCGCCGTGTCGATCACAGGCGACGACGTCGACCACCTGCCCGAGGTCCGCCCCGCGCAGGCCGAGGCCACGGACGCCCTGGGGCGTCCCGCCACCCAGCCCTTCGGCACCATCCACGGCTCCTTCACGCTGGCTAGCACCCTGGGCCACGACCACGCCTCGGTGACGGCCGACGCGCTGCCGGTGGACCTCTCAGCCGCCCCGTTCGTCCCCGACGCCCTCCTCGGCCCCTGCTGGCCGGTGGTCTACGCCGCCCTGGGCAGCGTCGTCGAGGACGGCATGCCGCTCATCGAGGGGCTGCTCGGTGCGGTCCACCTGGACCACACCATCGACCTGCATCTCACCCTCCACCAGCTCCAGGCAGCTGCGGCCACCACCAGCCCCACGATCAAGGTCACCGGCTGGGTCGCGGCCCTGGAGGAGTCCAGCGCCGGCCGCGTCGTCGACGTGCGCCTGGAGCTGACCGACGCAGATGACGGCACCATCGTGGCGCTCATGCGCGAGCGTTTCGCCATCCGCGGCCGAGCTTCCGGCAACGCCGTGCCCAGCGCACCCGAGCTGGCCGGTGGCACCGGGCGCGAAACCGCTCCGGCAGCCCGTCGTATCCTGCGCCGCACCACCGTCACCGCGCCTGCCGACATGACGGCCTTCGCCCGGGTCACCGGCGACTTCAACCCGATCCACACCTCTTACAACGCCGCCCACGTGGCCGGCATGGACGCACCGCTCGTCCACGGCATGTGGCTGTCGGCCACCGCCCAGCAGGTGGCGGCCTCCACCGCGGCCGACGGCTCGCGCCACGTCCTGGCCGGCTGGACCTACGTCATGACCGGTCCGGTCGAGCTGAGCGACGACGTCGAGATCACCGTGGAGCGCACCGGCCTGGTGGTCGGCGGCGGCTACGTCCTGGAGGTCGTCTGCCGTATCAACGGTGAGGTCGTCTCCCGCGGCACCGCCGTGACGACGCCCGAGCCCACCGCCTACATCTACCCCGGCCAGGGCATCCAGGCCCCCGGCATGGGCCTGGACGAGATGAACTCCTCCAAGGCCGCCCGGGAGATCTGGGAGCGGGCCGACGCCCACACCCGCGCCGAGCTGGGCTTCTCCGTCATCAACCTGGTGCGCGACAACCCCACCGAGATGACCGCCCGCGGCGTCACCTACCGCCACCCCGAGGGCCTGCTCAACCTCACCCAGTTCACCCAGGTGGCCCTGGCCACCGTGGCCATGGCGACCACCGCGCGCCTGGCCGAGGCCGGTGCCCTGGTGGACAGCGCCGCCTTCGCCGGCCACTCACTGGGCGAATACACGGCCCTGAGCGCCTACGGCCGCGTCATGCCCGTGGAGACGACGATCTCAATCGTTTTCCAGCGCGGCTCCACCATGCACTCGCTGGTGCCCCGCGACGCCGACGGCGCATCGAACTACCGCATGGGCGCCCTGCGGCCCAACCAAGCCGGGATCAAGGCCGACGAGGTCGAGGCCTACGTGAAGTCGATCTCCCAGGAGACCGGCGAGTTCCTCCAGATCGTCAACCACAACCTGGCCGGCGTCCAGTACGCCGTCGCCGGCACAATCAAGGGCCTGGACGCCCTGGCCGCGGACGCCCGCGCCAAGGCCAAGGCGCGCGGTGGCAAGAACCCCTTCATGTTCGTTCCCGGCATTGACGTGCCCTTCCACTCCGAGGTGCTGCGTCCCGGCGTCCCTGAGTTCCGCGGTCGCCTGCTCGAGCTCGTCCCCAACGACCTCGATGTCGAGCGCCTCGTGGGCCACTACGTGCCCAACCTGGTGGCGCGTCCCTTCGCACTGACCCAGGACTTCGCCCGCTCAATCCTTGAGGTCGTTCCTTCCGAGCCGATTGAAGAGATCCTGGCCGACTGGGACTCCTGGGTGAAGCGTCCCACCGAGCTCGCCCGTGTCCTACTGGTCGAGCTCCTGGCCTGGCAGTTCGCCTCCCCGGTGCGTTGGATCGAGACCCAGGAGGTCCTGCTGTCCTCTCTGAGCGAGGGAGGCCTGGGGATCGAGCACGTCGTCGAGGTCGGCCTGGCGGGCTCGCCCACCCTGGCGAATCTGGCCACCAATACCCTGCGCCTGCCCCAGCACGCCGGGCGCCACGTCACCGTGCACAACGCGCGCCGTGACGAGGCGCGGGTCCTGGCCACCGACACCGACCCGGCTGTGGAGCTCACCGAGCCGGAGTTCGACGCCCCGGCCACCGAGGATCCCGCCGCTGAGACCGGCTCCTCTGCAGAGACGGCTGCCGCCACGCCATCCCCGGCTCCCACGGTCGAGGCCGCACCCACTCCGACGGCTCCGGCCGCCGGCGGGCCGGTCGATGACCTGTCCTTCGGGGCGACCGACGCTCTGACGGTGCTGCTGGCCCACGCCTCACGCATCCGCCCCGAGCAGATCGGCGCCACCGACACCACCGAGACGCTCACCAACGGCGTCTCCTCGCGCCGCAACCAGCTCCTCATGGACCTGGGCACCGAACTCGAACTCGCCTCCATCGACGGCGCCGCCGATGCCGACATGACCGCCCTGGCGGCCACGGTCGCCAAGGGCGCCCCCGGCTACAAGGCCTTCGGCCCCGTCCTCACCGAGGCTATCCGTGTGGGCCTGGGCCGTCTGCTCGGCCCCTCCGGCGTTCGCGCCTCACGGATCGCCGACCGCGTCACCGGCACCTGGGGCCTGGGTCAGGGCTGGGTCTCCCACGTGACCGCCGCCCTGTTCCTGGGCACCCGTGAGGGTTCCTCGATGCGAGGCGAGGACCTGGCCTCTTTGGGGTCCTCGGCCCCGCTGACCAGCGCCGGCGCCGTCGACGCTCTTATTGACTCCGCTGTCCAGGCGGTTGCCGCCGACCACGGTGTGGCCGTCTCCAAGCCGAGTGCCGGTGGCGCTGGCGGAGCGGTCGTCGACTCCGCCGCTCTGGACGCCTTCGCTCAGAGCGTCACCGGTGAGGAGGGAGTCCTGGCCGCTACCGCCCGCACCCTTCTGGATGCCCTGGGCCTGACCGAGAAGGCCACTGTTCCGGCAGACGCCGACGACGAGGCCGCTCGCACCCGGGCCGCTCTGGCAGCCCTGGACGCCGAGCTCGGGGCAGGATGGGTCAAGTCCGTCACCCCGGCCTTCGCCGCCGAGCGCGCCGTCCTCATCGACGACCGCTGGGCCACCGCCCGTGAGGACGTCGCCCGCCTCGGTTCCGGCGAGACCGACCTGGACGCCTCCCGCCACCTCCTGGCACCCGAGCGCTTCGTGGGCCTGGGGCAGGCGGTGGCCGACCACGCCACCTGGTGGGCGAAGCAGGTCAAGGGCTCCGAGCTGGCCGACGCCGCCGAGCGCGCCGCCATCCTGACCGAGATCGCCCAGGCAGCCCCGAAGACCCCCCAGACCGGTGACTCCACGGTCCGCTGGTCCGAGGACGTCGCCGTCGTTACCGGCGTGGCGCCCAGCTCCATCGCCGCAGCCGTTGTCGGGGACCTCTTGGCCGGTGGAGCCACCGTGGTGGCCACCAGCTCACGTCTGACACACGAGCGCCTGGACTTCGCCACCGCTCTTTACCGCGAGCACGCCGCGGCCGGTGCCAAGCTGTGGATGGTCCCGGCGAACCTGTCCTCCTACCGCGACGTCGACGCCCTGGCGGAGTGGATCGGCAACGACCAGGTGGTCACCTCCGGCGGATCCACCAAGGTCGTCAAGGAGGCCCTGGTTCCCACCCTCCTGTTCCCCTTCGCCGCGCCACGCGTCTCCGGAACGCTGGCCGACGCCGGCCCCGCCGCGGAGTCCCAGACCCGGCTGCTGCTGTGGTCGGTGGAGCGCACCATAGCCGCCCTGAGCGCGATCGGCACCGACACCCACGTCGACCATCGTCTCCACGTGGTGCTGCCCGGGTCCCCGAACCGGGGCATCTTCGGCGGTGATGGCGCCTATGGCGAGGTCAAGGCCGCCCTGGACGCGATCGCCAACCGCTGGTCCTCCGAGCGGGCCTGGGCCCAGCGCGTCACACTGGCTCACCCACGTATCGGTTGGGTCAAGGGCACCGGCCTCATGGGCGGCAACGACCCACTCGTCGCCGCCGTCGAGGCCGCCGGGGTCCGCACCTGGACCACCGAGGAGATCGCCTCCGAGCTGACCGACCTGTGCACCACCGAGGTGCGCACCCGCGCCGCGGAGGCTCCCGTGAACGCCGACCTCACCGGCGGACTGGGTGACGGCATCGACCTGGTCGCCCTGCGTGAGAACGCTGCCGCACAGGCCACCGCACCCGCTCAGGAGACCGAGATTCCGGCCGTCATCAAGGCCCTGCCCACCCCGGTCGTTCCGACTCAGCCCACCGCCCCCCAGTGGGGCGAGGTGAACGCCGACCTCGATGACCTGGTCGTCATCATCTCCACCGGCGAGGTCTCCACCTGGGGCTCGGGCCGCACACGTCGCGAGGCCGAGCTGGGCATGAGCGGCGGGGAGGACGTCGACCTGACCGCCGCCGGCGTCCTCGAGCTCGCCTGGGGCATGGGACTGCTCACCTGGCAGGACAGCCCCAAGGCCGGCTGGTACGACACCGATGGTGAGATGGTCGAGGAGTCCGACATCCTGGACCGCTACCGCGACGAGGTCGTGGCCCGCTGCGGTATCCGCGAGTTCGTCGACGACGGCGTCATCGCGCCGATCGCCGACGAGGAGGTCACCGTCTACCTCGACCGCGACATCACCCTGTCAGTTCCCGATGAGGCCACGGCCCGCACCATCGAGGCCTCCGACCCCGAGCACACGCTCGTGCTCCCCGACGCCGAGACCGGCGAGTGGACCGTCACCCGCCTGGCTGGCTCGCTGGCCCGGGTACCGCGCCGCGCCGCCCTGTCCCGCACGGTCGGCGGCCAGTTCCCGCGCGACTTCGACCCGGAGCGCTGGGGCATCCCCGCCTCGATGACTCAGGGCATGGACCCGATCGCCTCCTGGAACCTGGTCACCGCCGTCGACGCCTTCCTGTCAGCCGGCTTCACCCCGGCCGAGCTGCTCAAGGCCGTCCACCCCTCCGACGTGGCCTCCACGCAGGGCACCGGATTCGGCGGCATGGAGTCGATGCGCAAGATGTTCGTCGGCCGGTTCCTGGGGGAGGAGCGTCCCAGTGACATCCTCCAGGAGGCCCTGCCCAACGTCGTGGCCGCCCACGTCATGCAGTCCTACATCGGCGGTTACGGCGCCATGGTCCAGCCGGTGAGCGCCTGCGCCACCGCGGCCGTCTCCATCGAGGAGGGCTGGGACAAGATCGCCCTGGGCAAGGCCGATGTCGTCGTGGCCGGCGCCATCGACGACATCTCGATCGAGTCCGTCGTCGGCTTCGGCAACATGAACGCCACCGCGGAGGCCGCGGCCATGCGCGCCAAGGGTATTTCCGACCGCCACTTCTCGCGCGCCAACGACCGCCGTCGCGGTGGCTTCGTGGAGGCCGAGGGCGGTGGCACGGTGATCCTGGCCCGCGGCTCGGTAGCGGCCCAGTTGGGTCTTCCGGTCGCCGGTGTGGTCGGCTTCGTCTCCTCCTACGCCGACGGCGCCCACACCTCGATCCCGGCACCCGGCCTGGGTGCCCTGGGCGCCGGCCGCGGCGGGCGCAGCTCGCGCCTGGCCAAGGCCCTGGCGGCCCTGGGCGTGGAGGCCGACGACATCGCGCTGGTCTCCAAGCACGACACCTCCACCGGCGCCAACGACCCCAACGAGTCCGAGCTGCACACGCGTCTGGCGCGCGCGCTGGGACGCTCCGAGGGCAACTCGCTGGTGGCGGTCTCGCAGAAGACCATCACCGGTCACGCCAAGGGCGGCGCCGCGGTCTTCCAGGTCGCGGGCCTGACCGAGATCCTCGCCTCCGGCGTGGCTCCCGGTAACGCCTCCCTGGACGTCGTCGACGCCCCGCTGGCCAAGGACGCCTTCTGGGTGTGGCCGCGCAGGCCCATCCGCCTGGCCGGCCGTGGCGGCAGGGACGGGCGTGTCCCCGGCGCCGGCCCGGTGCGTGCGGGGCTGCTGACCTCGTTGGGCTTCGGGCACGTCTCAGGTCTCATCGCGATCGTCCACCCCGGTGCCTTCGAGGCCGCACTGCGTCAGGCCGCTGGCCAGGAGGCGGTCGACGCCTGGCTGGCCTCTGCCAACGCCCGCCTGGCAGCCGGCACGAGGCGTCGCCGCGCCGGCATGATCGGTCGGGCTCCGCTGTTCGAGCCGGTCCAGGGCCGACGCCTGGGCGAGGAGTCCAGGCAGCGCGACCCACACGAGGTTGAGGCCGCCATGCTGCTCGACCCCGACGCCCGTCTGGGCACTGACGGCGTCTACCACACCGGGGAGTAGGCTCATCCACAAGGGCGGATGGGGCCGGTTCTACAGACGATATCTATCGTCTGTAGAACCGGCCCCATTATGCTCACCCGGAGTCGTCAAAGGAATTGCGTAAATGATTCGTAAGCTGTACTTCATGAGGGTTCCATGACGGCTGACCCGCAACTTCCCGAAATGCCGCGGACGCCCCCCGGTGCAACCGTCTTAACGGTGGGCACGGACCTGGTACATGTTCCAGACTTCGAGACCCAGCTCAATCAGCCCGGCACCGTCTTCGCACAACGGGCCTTCACTGCGCGTGAGCTCCGTGAGGCCCGCCGCCGCGCGCAGGAGAAGGGATCGAGCCCAGCCCAGCACCTGGCCGCCAGATGGGCGGCCAAGGAGGCGTTCATCAAGGCCTGGAGCCAGGCGCACGTGCAATGCGCTAACGGTCGCGGAAATACCATCTCCCCGGTTATCCTGAGCGAGGACGTCGACTGGCGCGAGGTTGAACTTATCACTGATCGATGGGGACGGCCGTCCTTGCGTCTGAGCGGCGCTATTGCCCGCGCTGTTGAACATAGTCTCGGACAGGAGGTATCGACCCCAGGGTGCTGGCCGGTTTCTCTGAGCCATGACGGTGACTATGCGGTCGCAATCGTCGTTCATACGCGTTGAAGCCATGCCAGCCAGCACAGGACAAAAGCGGAATTCTTGATTCTGTCGCGTCTCTCCGGCCGCGACACGTCTCACCGTTGACTGATGAGGACACACGAATGACTGACGGTACCTATCAGGCCATCGCGATGATCATCTACTTCGTGGCCATGCTCGCCATCGGAGGCTGGGCCTATCTGCGAACGGACAACTTCGATGACTACATGCTCGCCGACCGCGACCTCAACCCCTGGGTGGCGGCCCTGTCCGCCGGAGCCTCGGATATGTCGGGGTGGCTGCTCATGGGGCTACCAGGCGCCCTGTACGCCAGCGGTCTGGTTGAGGGGTGGATCGCCATCGGCCTGACGATCGGGGCGCTGGCGAACTGGCTGCTGGTAGCACCTCGCCTGCGCGCCTACACCGAGGTCGCCAACAACTCCATCACCGTCCCCAGCTTCCTGGACAACCGTCTCCACGACACACGCAGGTTGCTGCGATGGTCAAGCGGCCTGATCATCCTGGTCTACTTCACCTTCTACGTCTCCTCCGGCATGGTCGCCGGCGGACGGTTCTTCGAGTCCTCCTTCGGGATGGACTACCACCTGGGCATGGTCATCGTCGCCGCCATCACGGTGGTCTACACGCTCATCGGCGGGTTCCTGGCCGTGTCCTACACCGACTTCATCCAAGGACTCATGATGGTGGCCGCCCTGGTCATGGTGCCCATCGCCGGAGTCATGCACGTCGGAGGGCTGGGTAACCTCGTCAAGGCCGTCTCCGAGGTCGACCCCCACTACTGGGCCATCTGGGGCCCGACGACGACGATCATCGGGGTCATCTCGGCTCTGGCCTGGGGCCTGGGCTACTTCGGTCAGCCGCACATCATCGTCCGCTTCATGGCCATCCGCAGTCCTAAGGAGGCTGTCGCCGGCGGCACCATCGGGATCGGCTGGATGCTCTTCGCCGTCCTCGGCGCCGCCGGAACCGCCATCGCCGGCGTGGCCGTCTACCAGCACGACAAGAGCAAGTTGGCAGATCCGGAGACCGTCTTCATCGCCTTGGGAAAACTGCTCTTCCACCCGCTGGTCGCCGGGTTCATGCTGGCCGCGATCCTTGCCGCGATCATGTCGACGATCTCCTCCCAGCTACTCGTCACCTCCTCGGCGCTCATTGAGGACCTCTACGGATCAATGACCCGCACGCGTGGCGGCGATGTCAGCGGCAACCGGATGGTGCTCTACTCGCGCATGGCGGTCTTCGCGATCGCCCTGGTTGCGGCCGTCATGGCCTGGAACCCCAGTAAGACAATCCTTGATCTCGTGGCCTTCGCCTGGGCCGGCTTCGGGGCCTCATTCGGGCCCACCATCCTGCTGTCCCTGTACTGGAGACGCCTGAGCGCCATGGGCGCCTTCATCGGCATGATCACCGGTGCCGTCATCGTCATGGTCTGGGGGAACGTCTCCGGCGGTCCGGGCGGTATCTTCGATCTCTACGAGATCGTGCCCGGCTTCTTGGGCAACCTGGCCGTGGCCTGGGCCGTGTCTCGCACGAGCCGGCCCTCGGAGGAGATCTCTCAGGAGTTCGAGGCGGCCGTTGCTGCCGCCCGCGCGTAGTCGAAAGGCCCTGAGGCTGATATGAGCATGCGGATCGTCGTCGCGCCCGATTCCTTCAAGGAGTCCATGACTGCGGTGCAAGCGTCTCGGGCCATGGCGGCCGGAGTACGGGACTCCCTGCCCATGTGTCTGGTCGATCAGGTCCCCGTCTCCGACGGCGGAGAGGGTTTCGCTGAGGCCGTGTCCGCCGCCTGGGGCGCCTTATGGCGAGCAGTAGCCACTGTTGATGCCCTGGGGCGGCCCCGGACTGCAGGATTCGGACTCGACGGCAACCGGGCCGTCATCGATCTGGCCTCCAGCGTGGGGCTTGAGCACATCGTGCCGGATGAGCGCGACGTGATGCATTCCTCGACCATCGGGCTGGGGCATGTCATCGCAGCCTCGGTCGACGCTGGCGCCCGCTCACTGCTTATCGGGTTGGGAGGCTCGGCCTCCAACGACATGGGCCTGGGGATGCTCGTGGCGCTGGGGGCCAGATGCCTCGACGAGCAGGGGCACAAGGTGGAACCGGTACCCGCCGAGTTCTCCCGCATCCGGCGGATTGAGGTCGAGCCGGCTCGCCGTCGTCTTGAGGATGTGCGCATCACGGTGGCCGGTGACGTGACGAATCCACTCACGGGTCCCCACGGCGCGGCAGCCGTCTTCGGACCGCAGAAGGGACTGACCGAGCCTGCGATCACATGGGTCGACGGCGAGATGACGCGCCTTGCCGGAGTCCTCGGCCTGAGCCACTGGGCCAGCTGCCCGGGCACCGGGGCGGCAGGCGGCACCGCCTTCGCCCTGGCCGCTGTTCTTGGGGCGGAGCTTGCCATCGGCATCGATCATCTGGCTCGCGTCGTCGGGCTACGTGAACGCCTGGAGTCAGCCGACCTACTGCTGACGGGGGAGGGTTCCTTGGACGCGCAGTCCTTGGATGGCAAGGCGGTCAGCGGAGTACTCCGTCTGGCTTGCGAGTGCAGCGTGCCATCCATGGTTTTCGCCGGGCGGGTCAAGATGGGTGCCAAGGCTCAGCAGCGCCTGGCTGACCTGAGGGCCCAGGAGATCATCCAGATCTCTGATCCTTCAGAGCCGCTGGGAACGTCTCTGCAGCGAGGCCCATATCATCTGCGTCGGGCAGTTGCGGATGTTGTGCGTCGCTTTTCTACTGGTTGCCCCCTCAAGACACGCTCTGGATGACGTTCTGTGAGTGCACGCGCCATCATTGAGAAGCAATGGATGTCGCCGTAGAACCATCATGTTGTATGCTTACCGGCAGCAACGTGCTCCGGGGTCGGTGAGAGTCCGAACCGGCGGTAACAGTCCGCGACCCGCTTCGTGCCACGGCAGCGTCAAGCAGCCGGGGGACCAGTGGTTGAGCCGGTGGAACTCCGGCACCGACGGTGAAAGTCCGGATGGGAGGATGCGCGTGGCGCCCGGCGGGGAGACCCGCAGTTCAAGACAACGTCCCGATCTCACGGACAGCCGTGGGCTCACCGGATCTTGGACTTGACGGGCGCCCAGCACGTGTGTGCGCCGACCGACGGCGTGCAGGCGGACCCCGGTGCAGCCGGGAGCGCTCGTTCCCGGAAGGACCCGGGAGGACACCGTCGTGTACAGCCCCAGCCCCGTCGGCAAGGCCGCGCGCTTCCACGCTTCCCCCGCCGAGCCGCCCAGTGACGTTCCAGAGCCATCGACGTCCTCAGCCTCGTCGATGACCTCCCCGTCAGAGTCGTTCTCAGAGTCGCCGTCCAGGCCTTCGGCTCGTCGCCGACGTCGCATCCGCGCTGCTGAGCGGAGCGGGCCATTGCCCGCCGTCGTCCTGGGAGCGGCACTGCTTATCATCTGGCAGCTCGTCGCCGGCTCGGGGGCCGTTCCCGAGATCTTCCTACCCAGCCCCTGGGCGGTCGTCACCCGCCTGTGGCTGAACCTCACTCAGGCCGGGCTGGGATGGAGAGCCTGGATCACGCTGCGTGAGGCCCTCCTCGGCTGTCTCCTGGCCGCCGTGTTCGCTCTGCCCCTGGCCTGGGCCCTGTACCGCTGGCGGCTGTTCTCCCGAACCATCCTGCCCTATGTCGCTGCGAGCCAGGCGGTTCCCGGCATCGCCGTCGCGCCCCTCATGGTTCTGTGGATCGGTTACGGAACTCTTCCCATCGTGGTCCTGTGCGCCTTCATGGTCTTCTTCCCCATCACCATCACGGTGCTCCTGGGGCTGCGCGGCCTGGACGCCGACGTCATGGACGCCGCCCGGCTCGACGGCGCTCATGGCCTGAGCATGCTTATCCACATGGAGCTTCCGATGGCCTTGCCGGCGGTCTACACCGGGTTGCGTACCGGTTTCACCCTGTCAGTCACCGGTGCGGTCGTCGGCGAACTCATCATGGGCGGCGAGGGCCTGGGTACCGTGCTCTCCACGCAGCAGAGCCGGGGCGACACGACCGGCGTATTCGCCACGATCACGCTCCTGTGCGTGCTGGCCACATCCATCCACTGGGTGCTCCACGAGCTCGAGCGACGCAGCCGCACCGTGGACGCCCTACGAGGCCGACACGCCACCTGAGCCCTGCGCGGCCCCCCGCTTCTCACCCCTCCGACATAAGGAAACTCCTCATCATGGCTGTCTCTCACCTCGTCGTCTCCCAGTCATTCCTCTCGCGCCGCCGGCTGCTGGCAGGAGGCCTGGCGCTCACCGGCGCCGGAGCACTTGCCGCCTGCTCCACGGGGACCGCCAGCCGCGCGGCGTCGGCCTCGACGGCCGGAGGCGCACTGACCATCGGCCTGACCTACACGCCGAACATCCAGTTCGCCCCCTTCTACATGGCTAAGAAGGACGGGACATACGCCGCGAACGTGACGCTGCACCACCACGGGGCGCAGGACGGTCTCTTCGACGCCCTCCAGAGCGGCCAGGAGCAGCTCGTCGTCGCCGGCGCCGACGAGGCGGTGGTGGCCACCTCCAACGGCTCCGACCTCGTCGTTGTGGGCGGCTACTACCAGTCCTACCCGGCCTGCCTCATCGTGCCCGAGGACTCTTCAATCAACGTTCCGGCGGACCTGAAGAGCAGGACGGTCGGCACACCGGGCCGCAAGGGGGAGACCTGGTACGCCCTTCAGCTGGCCATGTCCACGGCCTCCCTGACCGAGTCCGACCTGACGATCCAGGACATCGGCTACACCCAGCAGGCGGCGCTCGTCGGCGGCAAGGTCGACGCCGTCGTCGGCTTCTCCAACAACGACGCGATCCAGATCCGCCAGGCCGGCACCCCCGTGCGTACCATCCAGGTCGCCGATCGGATCCCCCTCGTGGGCGTCTCGCTGGTGACGACCCGATCCCTGCTGGACTCCCGTCGCCAGGACCTCGAGACCGTCGTCAAGGCCTCGATCAAGGGCATGACCGCCTTCGTCAAGGACCCCGACGCAGCGGTCGAGGCCACCAAGGACCACATGGACGACCTCAAGGTGGATCAGACACAGGCGAAGCGCGCCCGCGAGGTCGCCGTGGCCACCGGCAAGCTGGTCAGCGGCGACGGTTCCCACCCCATCGGCTCGGTGCGGGTCGATGACGTCGCCTCCATGATCGATTTCCTCACCTCCCACAAGCTCCTGGGTGACAAGAAGACGCCCAAGGCCGCCGAGGTGTGCGTACCCCTGGGGCAGTAAGTACACGGGTGTCAGGGGCGCGCCGGTCGCGTCGTCATTCCTCCGGCGGGGAGTCCGGTGTCGGATCCTGCTCGCCGTCGTGGTGCTCGTAGTGGGCCATGCCCAGCTCGCGGTGCGCGATGCGCCGTAGCGCAAGGAGTACCGGCTCGTAGACCACGGTCCCCAGGACCGCCTGCCTCACCGAGTCCTCGCGCGACTGCCAAGGAACGCGCTCGATATCGGCGCGAGCAGTTCGCCGTGCGGCCTCGACATAAACGGCCAACTGCTCCGAGCTCATGGCCATACCGATCTCCTCAGCGAAAGCCAGAGCCACGTCGAGGTGTCTGACCGCAGGATGCTCGGGGGAGCAGGGCAGGCCGAACTGCTCCAGTACCACACGCGCCTTGCCCGCCCTCGACTCCTCGTGCTGGTGAGGGGCTGGGATCGCCTCGGTCGCGAACTTCATGGCCTCCCACGGCTCCTGATCCGGTTGATGGATCACGTCGATGACATCACGCACCTGCTCAATGGATGCACCTAGGACGTGCATGAGTCCCCGAATGAGGCGCAGCCTCTCCAGGTGCTGAGTCCCGTAGTCAGACTGCCGCGCGTTGACGGGCGTACCGGCGGGCAGGAGGCCTTCGCGGATGTAGTACTTGATCGTCGCCACCGGGGTCCTGGACTCCTTGGCGAGCTCCGAGATACGCATGATCCTCCTTCTCCAGCGGCGTCGCCGGGCCGTCGTGCGATATCACCCAGGTCCGAGCATACGAGCGCCCACGGCCCCCAAGGCTCACGCGCGCCGATGCCAAGGCTTGAAGGGAAACAGCTCGACCACCTGAGACGGCAGAACGGCGGCGACGTCTCCCGCGACCTGGTTGGTAGGGAGCGTTGGGTTGACATGTAGATAGCAACGGTATCTACTTAGATAGATACTTTCACTATCCAGTTAGGGGTCGTCTTGTCCACCCAGACCACACATCGTTCGCTCGGCGAGCCTTCTTCCACCCCGCCAACCACCGGAACCGGGGACCATCATCGAATCCCTCCTGCGTGGGTCATGCTTGCAATCGCCCTTCCCACCCTGATGACGTCACTGGACTCCCTGGTGGTCACGATCGCGCTTCCGCAGATTCACCGGGACCTGGGGGCCTCGGTCACCGAGCTGCAATGGTTCGTCAATGCCTACACGCTCACTTATGCCACCTTGATCCTGCCAACCGCAGCACTAGGGGACCGGATCGGGCGCCGCAGGCTCTTCCTGTGGGCGGTGTTCCTGTTCACCTCTGCCTCGGCCCTGGCCGCACTGGCCTCCACACCCTTGGCACTCATCGCCGCCAGGGTGGTCCAAGGTGCCAGCGGGGCGGCCATCGGCTCACTGTCCCTGGCCCTTCTGGCCGACGCCGTACCCCCGCACCTGCGAGAGCTCGCCATCGGTGTGTGGGGCAGCGTCAATGGCCTGGGTGTTGCCGCTGGCCCCATCGTCGGAGGCGCCGTCGTTGAGGATCTGCACTGGAGCTTCATCTTCTGGATCAATCTCCCAGTGGGCGCCCTGTCCCTGTCACTGGGATGGTGGAGTCTTCGCAACGTTGTCATCGTGGGCAGAGCCCGGTCGACCGATCTCGCGGGACTGGCGATGGTGGCGACCTTCGTCTTTCCGCTGACGTGGGCGCTGGTGGAGGGCGGCAACCGCGGCTGGACCAGCCCCCAGGTTCTTGGATGCATGGCTCTGGCGCTGGCCTCACTGGCCGGATTCATCCGGCGTGAACGCACCGCCCGTCGTGCATTTGTGCCCGTGCACCTGTTCCGCGACCGGCGCTTCGACCTGGTCAACACCGTGGCGGTACTCTTCTCCGCCGGGACCTTCGGATCAGTGTTCCTCGTCAGTCAGTACCTTCAGATCGGGATGGGCTTCGACCCGCTGGAGTCGGGGCTGCGCGCAGCGCCATGGACCATGGTTCCCATGGTGGTGGCCCCGCTGGCGGGGGTGCTCGTCAAGCGGTACCGGCCAAGGGCGGTGCTGCTGATCGGCATGGTGCTGCAGACGACGGCAGTGGCGTGCTTCATGCTTCTGGCGCACATGAGCAGCGTTTACGGCACCTACGTCACGCCCATGCTCATCGCGGGTACTGGTATGGGGCTGACCTTCTCTCCGTTGGCAACCGCAGTCCTGGAAGGGATCTCGTCTCAGGACCGTGCCGTCGTCTCAGGGATCAACCAGACGGCTCGCCAGCTGGGAACGGCCACAGGCATTGCACTGTGCACCGCCCTCTTCACCACCTTCGGCGCCTACGCCCCCGGTGAGAGATTCACCGCTGGACTCGTCCCAGCGCTGGGCGCCTGCACGATCCTGCTGGTGGCGGCCACAACGCTTGTCGTTGCCATGCCTCGCGGCCATCTACAGCCGGCAGGCCAGGAGTGAGGAGACGAGGATGGCTCGGGCCCCGACCTCATAGAGCTCGTCCATGACCCGGTTCATGTCCGTCCGCGGGACCATAGCGCGCACCGCCACCCAGTCGGGGTTCTGCAGCGGGGAGACGGTGGGGGACTCGATGCCCGGGGTGAGGGCCGCCGCCAGGTGCAGCTTGTTCATGGGGATGTCGTAGTCCACGAGCACGTAGGCGCGGGCGCGCAGCACCCCCTCCAGGCGACGCACGAGCGTGGCCAGGCCGGGCTCACCTCGGTACTGCTCGGTGGTGATGAGCACGGCCTCGCTGATGAGGATCGGGTCCCCGAAGGTCTCCAGGCCGGCCGCCCGCAACGTCGTGCCAGTCTCGACGACGTCTGCGATGAGGTCGGCCACGCCCAGCTGGACGGAGGACTCCACGGCACCGTCGAGGTGAACGGTCTGGGCCTCCACGCCCCGGGAGGCCAGGTAGCTGCGCACCAGGACGTCGTAGGAGGTGGCCACACGGCGCCCGGCGACGTCGGCCAGGGAGCTCATCGTGCCCTTGGGGGCGGCGAAGCGGAAGGTGGAGCGGGCGAAGCCCAGGGGCAGGTGCTCGACGGCGTCGACCCCGGAGTCCAGGAGCAGGTCGCGGCCGGTGATGCCGGCGTGCACGGTGCCCTGGCCGACGTAGACGGCGATGTCGCGTGGACGCAGGAAGAACAGCTCGACGTCGTTGGCCTCGTCGACGAGCACGAGCTCGCGGCCCGTACGGCGGGTGCGGTAGCCCGCCTCGGAGAGCATGGTGACGGCGGGCTCGGACAGGGAGCCCTTGTTCGGGACGGCGATACGCAGCACGGCGGTTCCTGATCTGTGGTGGGGGAGTCGGGTAGGAGGCATGGGGCCTCGGGACCTACAGGTAGCGGTAGACGTCCTGGAGGCTGTAGCCCTTGGCGACCATCATGACCTGGGCGTGGTAGAGCAGCTGGCTGATCTCCTCGCAGGCGGCCTCATCGGACTCGTGCTCGCAGGCCATCCAGGCCTCGGCGGCCTCCTCGACGAGCTTCTTGCCGATGAAGTGGACCCCGCGGTCCAGCTCCTCCACCGTCCCGGAGCCCTCGGGGCGGGAGGCCGCCTTGTGCTGCAGCTCGTTGAAAAGGTCCTCAAAGGTCTTCATGGCTACAGGCTATCGGAAAGCAGACGAGACACCGACCGACTGTAGACCCACCCGAGCCCCGAGCAGGCGGCTCCCACATGACCATCCGCGCGTCTTGGGTGGGTGCCCTCCCTCCGCAAACGGCACCCACCCGACACGACGGGGCGACTCACCCCCGGATGGCTGCCCGCCGGGCGTCGAGCATTGCCGCCACCATCGCCAACGAGCCGATGAGCAGGCTCAGGAGGACGACCTCCAGCCAGCGCCCGGGGAACTGATGGGCCACGGTCATCCAACCCCAGGGCGCCAGGCGCCACAGCCAGGTGGCCGCCAGAACGTCGTTGCCGCCGATGAGCAGCCCCATGATGACCAGGATGACGTTGAGGACGATCGCCACGACGATCCGGGTGCTCAGAGCCACCGCCAGACTGACGGCCGCGATCATGAAGACCACGGCCGGCATCACCATGAGCCCGTAGACCGAGCCGGCCACCGCCGGCAGGCTCGGATCGTTGCGGGTCAGAGTGTCGCCGAGGACGGTCACGATCCAGGAGACGACCAGGACCGGGATGAGGAAGAGGGCGCTGAGGACCGCGGCTGAGGACAGGATCCCGCAGGATCTCTGGCGAGTGATGAGGGTGCGCCAGGCGGGCTGGAGGCGTCCCCACACCGTGATGCCGACGAGGGCCGCGGCAACCGGCGCTCCCATGAGCTCGAGGAAGCTCTGCCCGTATCCGGGTGGATACACGGTGCGGAGGACACTCAGGAAGGCGAGCAGCAGGGTCGCCAGGACCGCCCACACGATCCAGGGCAGGACGCCGGCCATCGCCAGGACGGCATTGCGCGGCCCGGGGATACGGGCCATGCGGGTGGCGGGCGTAGCACGGAACTGCGGGGTGCTCCGGGGCGGCGACGTCGGAGCCTCCACCGGGACCTGTTCCGAGACGTTTTCCGGCTGAATGTCGGTGGCCTGTCCGCCGGGAAGCAGGCGTCTGAGCCCGACGACGAACCACGCCGAGGACTCAGCACCCCCAGATGTGCCGCCGAGAACGGCCAGGCCGGTACCGGCCAGCGTCAGGGCGGCCGTCAGCAGGAACCCGGGCAGGAGCGGATAACCCCACACCGGCGAGTCCGCCTCGAGCAGCACGCTGCTGCCGTGAACACCCAGCAGGGGCAACGGGACCCTGGCTGTCCAGGCCCACGGGAGCATCCACCAGTCGCTCCGCTCGGCCTGGACCACACCCACCACGGACCAGACGAAGCCGAGGACAGGGGCGACCCCGACGGCGATGACTCGCAGCACGCGGAAGGCTGCCATGCCCCAGGCGCAGGCCCCGGTGACGACGATCCACATATAGGCGGCGAACAGCAGGTACCTGTCCCAGGGGCCCCAGCCGCTGCCGACGATAAGAGCGTGCCCCACCACCGGGGCGACCAGTGCCACCTGGCAGGCCAGCGCGGACAGGCTCAGGACCACGAGGCGGGCAGCCGCCACCCGGCGCGGCTCGACGGCGCGCCAGGCCGTCCCGCCCTGACGCCACCTCCGCTCACGCCACTGGGCCATCACCCCGGTCAGCAGCCCCAGAGGCACCGCGAAGGCCCCGGCATACATATGCATCCACGCCAGAGCATTGCCGTTCCACTGGAGCTCCTTGACCACGCCTGAGGAGATCGAGGCGTTCGCCAGGATGATGGTGTGAACGGTGAAGATGAGGGTCGCCCCGATGACGCCCCAGGTGAAGGTGCGCCGGCTGCGGGTGAGCTCGGCACGCACCAGGTCCCACAGATCTACCCTCGCTTCTGCCTTCCCCCGAACCTTCACCCGGGGCTGCGGCTGCACAACGGTGCTCATGCGCACACCTCCGTCCCGGTGCGGCGTCCGCCTCCGGTGACCGCCGCCAGGAAAGCCTTTTCCATGGCTCGCTCGTCGTCGGCGTCGGCGAAGTCGGCCAGCGGACCCTCGTAGACGAGACGACCGGTCGCCAGGACCCCGATGTCGTCGCTCATGCGTGCGATCTCGCCAAGCTGGTGGCTGGAGACGACGACGGTGCGGCCCTCGTCGGCCAGGTCCCGCACGAGATCGCGCAGCTCGATGATGCCCTGGGGATCCAGCCCGTTCTGGGGCTCGTCGAGAATGAGGACCTCCGGGTCGGTCAGGAGCGCCATGGCCAGGGACAGTCGCACCTTCATGCCGGTGGAGAAGGAGCCGGCACGCTTCCTACCGACTCCCACCAGTCCCACGCGCTCCAGGAGCGGGGCGATGGCCTCCGGCGAGGTGCCGGTCAGGCGGCAGTGGACGAGCAGGTTGCGAGAGGCGGACAGCTGGGGGAAGAGCGCGGGGCCGTTGATGGAGGCGCCCACCTGGGCCAGGCTGCGCCGAGAAAAGGGGGTGCCCTGGATCTCCACGCGGCCGGCGTCGGGCCTCAGCAGACCCAGAGCGATGTTGAAGGCGGTCGACTTGCCGGCGCCGTTGAGACCGAGCAGCCCGTAGACACGGCCGGGGTAGGCAGACAGGTCGAGCTCAGTGAGGACCTGCTGGCGGCCGAAGGACTTCGAGACACCAGTGAGCCTCAGCCCGGGGGCGACACCGACGCCGTGGGCAGGGGACTGGGAAGAAGCTGTTGTCAGGGGAGATGTCATGGCCCCATACTCGTGCGCGCAGGTAGCTCGGCAGATCCCCACCAGGGATACAGCCCGTACCCGCCCCCACAGTCATGTCTCCTCCCTGGGGAGGAGAGCTACTGCGGTTGCACGAGCCCGGTGGTCAGGGCGTAGATGACGAGCTCGACCCTGTTGTGGCAGCCGGTCTTGCCCAGAATCGTCTTGACGTGGGACTTGACCGTCGACTCGGCAACATGGAGCCGCTCGCCGATCTGGGCATTGCTCAGCCCCTGGCACACGAGGGCCAGGACGGCTTCCTCCCGCCCGGTCAGGGGATCATAGGGGCCCGCCGGCGCCCCCACAACGGGTGCGGCACCGCCGGACTGTTCCACTGGCGAGGTCGGGAGCTGTGGAGCATTCGCACCCGAACCTGTGGTCGCATCAGCACTCGTATCGAGATGGGCCAGAACGGTACCTGTGATGGCCGGATCCAACCAGGACCCACCGCGGGCGACGACGCGGACCGCCTCAAGTAGCGTCGTCGGCTCAGCGTCCTTGAGCAGGAAACCGCTGGCACCAGCACCCAGGGCCGCCAAGACAAGATCCTCATCATCGAAGGTGGTCAGAACCAGGACCCGCAAGGAGGCGGTGACCTGTGCGGCGCGCAGCTCACGAATGGCACTGATCCCGTCCAGCACAGGCATTCGCAGATCCATGAGCACCAGGTCGGTACTGCCTTGAGAATCACGGGCTCGGGCACTGAGTCGGTCGACAGCCTCGCGCCCGTTGACGGCCTCCAGAACGACCTCCATGTCGGGTTGCGCGTCCACGAGGGCGCTGAAGGCGCTCACCAGCAGGGGCTGGTCGTCGACAACGGCGACCTTGATCGTGCTAAGGGTCATCTGGAGTCTCCTGATCCTGTCTCACCGGTCATCTCACCGGAGTCCTGGTCCGGATCCGTGGCGCTCGCGGGCAGCTCGAGCGGCACCACAGGAAAGTCGACGTCAAGGGTGAAGAAGCTGCTGCCCTCATCATCGTGCTGAACGCCGTGGGTCATGGTTCCGCCCACGAGCCTGAGTCGCTCCTCCAGACCGACGAGCCCGCTGCCTCCGAACGGCGAGTGCTCCACCGCCTCGGGCACCGGGTTGGACACATGAAGATGGCACGATGACGGGGACAGCATCAGGCTCAGCTCGATCTGACCGGATCCGTGTCTGACAGCGTTGGTAAGCGCCTCTCCAACGAGCCGGACGAGGGTGAGCCGCTGTATCGCCGACCATCCCTCGTTGCAGCGCTCCAGCACTCCCGGCCCCGGCAGCACGGCATTGATACGGGTACCTGATCCTCGGGTCGTCTCGATGAGCACGGGGATGGTGCGCAGGTCCGCCAGCGGGGTGATCTCTCCGGTGTCGGAGCGTAGGACGGAGACGAGCTGGCGCACGGAGGTCAGGGATGCGTCGGCCGTGTCGCGCACGGCGGTCAGGGTGCTGCGCAGTCGCTCCTCACCGCCCAGAGCCAGGCCGGTGGCGGCCTGCACCTTGATCGTCGTGAGGCTGTGGCCCACGAGATCATGGAGCTCACGAGCCAGGCTGAGCCGCTCGGAGGCAACCGCCTGAGCCGCCGCGATGCCGATGTCGCGGGCCTGGTTCTCGGCGACCCGGCGCCGGGAGGACGCCAGCAGGTAGGTCAGTACCACGGCACCGACGAACACCAGGCTGGTTAGTGTCCGGACCATGACAAGGGCCCAGATCGAGTCATCGCCCACTGTGGGATTCACGCCGGACTGGTTCGGCCTGGAGTAGGAGCTGAAGGTAACAGGATTGACCAGAGCGCCGGCCAGCGCCAGCAGGAGTGCCGTCATGCCCCAGCGCCGGTCGGGCTCCCATCGGGTGACGGTGTAGAGGCTGGTGATGGCCGTGGCGATGATCGGGTTGAGTCCGAGGTTGACCGGGGAGACGGCGACGAGCACCGCGTAGGCTGCCAGTAGCGTGTAGGTCGCGATGAAGGAGGCGCGCAAGAGGCGCAGCCTGCCGAACTGCGTCAGCGCCAGCGCCGTGCACAGGGCGGAGTCGGCGACGTAGACGGCGTAGGCGCCGAAGCGGAGGATGAAGGTGAGCGACTCCAGGGCGAAGGCGAGGAAGATGATCCCCAGGGCCACGTCCACCACCGGGACGGAGTACCGCGACCAGCGGCCTGCTCGCCTCGGCAGCATACGGTGACGGGCCCGCCAGTCGTAGGCCGCCGACAGGTTCGTCGTCAGGGCCAGTGCCGCTTCGTCGGCCGGTGAGCCCACCCGGGCGCCTCGATCAGCCACGCGCCGTCCCCGTGCGCAGGAGCTGGCACACGTGGCGGCCCGCCGCGGCCGCGGTGATGAAGGCGGCCGCGTCCTCCTCGAGGCCCCGCCGCATGGTGGACAGTCTCACTCCGGTCTCCGCCTCGGCCGCACGCAGCCGCTCCAGGAGCCCATCGGAGGGGATCTCGATGAGGCGGTGCTGCACGGCGCCCCGCCGCGGTGCGCACAGGGCCTCGGCCTCCTGGCGCACCTGCGCCCCCAGTTCCCCTTCCATGTCGGGGACGACGATGTCGGCCCCCGCCAGGGCGACCCGCCCGTAGGCGGTCATCGAGTGGTGGGATACGCCTCGGTGGCGAGCGCGGGCGTCGGCCTGGGAGACACGCAGGCACGCCACCGCTCGCCCGCCCAGGGCGGCGATGGCATTGACCGTGTCCCCGCAGGCCACCCCGGAGAAGCCCCAGGGCGTCTCTGTGCCCAGGTTCCCGGGGCCCTGAATGACGACGGCGGCATCCGCGTGCAGCACGTGCCGGGCGGCCAGGAGTGCGTTGTGGACGCTGACCGCCTCAATATCACCACCCCAGGCCTGCCCGGCCGTCACGGTCCCGACCAGCCACCCGGCCTCACGCAGGGCGGCGGCGAGGCGTGAGTAGGCAAGGGGCAGGGCCCCGCCGTCGGTCATGATGTAGACGACGCGCGGCTGCTCCGCACCGTCGGGGGAGCGCAGCCCGGCGAGTACGGCCGGCAGGCTCGAGTGCAGGTCGGCCACCACCACTGGCATCCCCTCCAGGTCGAGCTCGCCGATCGGTCGGGACAGTAGGCCGTGGTGGTCGGTGCCCTGCTCGTCGACGCCGGTGACCATCACCTGATCAGGCATGTAGCGAGCCTTGACGAGGTGCCCCTCGCGGGGTGGGTCGGCGGGAAGGATATCCAGGCGGGCACTGACCATGGCGTGTCCTCCTGTGCCCAGGGCGCGGTCGAGGGCTGAGACCTCCAGCCTCACCCGCTCCCCGTCGATGGGAACCCCGGCGAGGGCCTCGTAGGCGACCGCGCGGACCCGCTGGCCGGGCAGCAGGCTGCGCGCACCGCTCGGCGCTCTCGTGATCTCCACGTCCAGCACCGCGCAGGAGCGCCCCTCGGGGCCCCATGCCGCTCTGGTCCCGCTCACTACGCCGTCGCGCCACATCATGGCGGCAGACTATCCGGGCACGCGCGCCACGAGCCGCAGGCCGCCCGATTCTCCTAGGCTGGGGGACCGTGAGCCAGCAGACCCGTAGTACCGAGGAGCGCCTGGTGAGCCTCCTACTCACCCTTCGCAACACCAGCGCCGGGCTCAGTGCCGAGGAGCTTGTCGCCGGCGTGCCGGGGTACGCATCAAGCGGCCCGGCCACCAACCCGGACTCGGCGCGCCGCAAGTTCGAGCGGGACAAGGACACGCTGCGTGAGCTCGGCATCGAGGTGACCACAACCGGGCGTCCAGAGGAGCCCCGCTACCGCATTGACGAGGAGGACTACGCCCTGCCAGCGCTGCACCTGAGCGCCGAGCAGGCGGCCTGCCTGAGCCTGGCTGCCTCCGCCTGGCGCGGCGGGGACCTGCCCGCCACCGCCAAGCGGGCCCTGACCAAGCTGAGGGCCGTGAGCGAGGGACCGACGGGAAGCAGTTCCACCGGCCTTCCGGCTCTCACCGCGGATCTGTCTGGTGACGAGATCCCCGAGGCCCTTGTCGCCGCGGTCGACGAACGTCGCCTGGTCACCTTCGACTACGTCTCCGCCCGCTCGGGCAGTACTCGTGCCCGCACCGTCGAGCCCCATCACCTGCGCCTGGCCGACGGCGCCTGGTACCTCGACGCCGTCGAGCCATCTGCGGTCCACGACACGAACAGCACCAGGGGCTCAGAGGAACCGGAAGGAACCGCCGTCAGGCTGCTGACCTTCCGCCTGGCCCGCATTGCGGGGCAGGTGATCGTCCATGGACACCCCGGTGCCTTCACACGGTTGCCCGCCAGCACCCCGCCCCGCCGGCGGGCACTTCTCGCCGTGCTGCCGGGACGCGCCCTGGGGCTGCGTCTGGCCGGTGCTCACCTCGATCCCGAGCCGGATCCCCAGACCGACCTGCCTGCGCACCTGAAGGGCCGCGACCTCATCTCCGTCGAGTACGAGGACCCCTTCTCCTTCGCCGGCACCGTGGCCGCCCTCGGGGATAGTGCGGTGGTCCTCGCTCCGTCCTCCTTACGCGAGGCTGTCCTGGCCCATCTGCGAGGTGCCGCCGCGCTCACGACCTCGGAGGGGAACTGACGATGGCGCGCGTCTCCACCTCCGACCAGCTCACGCGACTGCTCGCCCTGCCCGCCTGGGTCGCGGACAACCCCGGCGTGTCCATCAAGGAGGCCGCCAGGCACTTCGGCGTCACTCCGGCTGTCATTGAGCGGGACGTCAACACGTTGTGGGTCTCCGGACTGCCTGGCGGTCTGCACGGGGACCTCGTGGACTTCGATGCCTCCGACTTCGATGCCGGGCGCCTGAGCCTCGCCGAGCCACTGGGACTGGACCGCCCGGTTCGCCTCACCCGGCAGGAGGCGATCTCCTTGCTCATGGCACTCAGGGTGCTCGCCGATCTCCTGGTCGACGACGAGGGCTCCGCACCCGCGATCGCCTCCACCCAGCGGGCGGTCGCCGACCTGCTCACCGCAGATGCTTCCGCCGACGACGCTGAGGCGCAGGTCGATGTGAAAGCCGGCCCTCCACCCAGCCTGGTCTCCGAGTATGCCGACCGTTCCGGTCGCACGGCCCAGCTCCTGACCGCCGTGCACTCCGCGCTGCGGGACAGGCGCCGACTTCACCTGGTCTATGTCTCCGCCACCGATACCCCCTCCGAGCGGGACGTCGACCCCATCGCCTTGAAGAGTGACGGATCCCATATGACACTCGTAGCCTGGTGCCGCAGTGCCAAGGCTGAGCGCAGTTTCCGTCTGGACCGGATCACGTCTATCGAGGTGCTCGACGCTCCTGCCGTCCGGCATCGCGCCTCGCACAGAAGGAACGACCCCGATGTCGATCACTCCGCAGAGGAACGGCCCCGCGCCACACTGACGCTGCGTCCGACGGGCCGCTGGCTCGTGGAGCAGGTCCCATGCATCTCCCAGGAGGAGACTGCGGACGGCAGTCTCAGGGTCGTTGTGGAGGGACGTGACCGGACCTGGCTCATTGGGCTGGTGCTCTCGGCGGGCCGCCACCTCATCGCCGTCGAGCCCGCGGACCTTGCCCAGAACGCCGCAGAGGCCGCTCAACAGGCCCTGAACTCCTATGACACTGATGCGGAGTGAGGCCTCCCCAAGAGTAGCCGGCTCCGTCCGCCTTGGGGAGAACCGGCAGCACCGTCATTCTGAGGCACCCGCCAGGGAGGCTACACTCAGCCCGTATCGATAGCCCCCTATCTGCAAGGAGCAGCGCCGTGAAGTTCACTCCGACGCACATCGTCGTCCTGCTTGTCCTCGTCCTGCTGGTCTTTGGTTCCAGCAAGCTGCCTGACATCGCCCGGAGCGTGGGCCAGTCCATGAAGGTCTTCAAGAAGGAGGTCAAGGAGCTGCGCGACGAGGACGACGACAAGAAGCCTGCAGCCCAGATCCAGCAGCAGCCCCAGGAGGGCACCTACTACACCGAGCCCACCCAGTCCGGTCAGACCGCTCAGAGCGCCGAGGGCTCTTCCCAGAAGTGACGGCATCCGGTAGGAACCGGTGACCTGGAGACGAAGGAGGCTGTGGTGCCCAAGCTCCCTCGAATCAAGCGATCGAGGCGCAAGGACAACCCCGAGGCGCGCATGTCCATCGGGGACCACTTGCGTGAGCTGCGCAACCGGCTCTTCATCTCTGCCCTAGGCGTCCTGGTGATGTCGGTTGTGGGCTACCTGCTGTACGAGCGGGCCTTCTCCCTCATCACCCGACCGATCGAGGCCGCCAATGCCCGCGGCGCCAACCTCACGCTGAACTTCGACACGATCCTTGCCTCCTTCGATATGAGGCTCCAGGTCTCCATCTGGCTCGGCGTCCTGTTCTCCGCCCCGCTGTGGATGTACGAGTTCTGGGCCTTTGTGGGGCCGGGCATGACCCGCAAGGAGAAGGTCTACACCTGGGCCTACGGCGTCGTGGGACTGTTGCTCTTCTCTGCTGGCGCCGCCCTGGGGGTCTGGGTCATGCCACATGCGGTTGCCATCCTCACCAGCTTCATTCCTGATGGTCCTACGGCGGGACTCATCAACGCAGGCGTCTACCTGACCTTCACCATGCGACTGGTGCTCGTCTTCGGACTCGCCTTCCTCCTGCCCGAGCTCCTCGTCGCCCTCAACATGCTGGGGCTCATGAAGGGTACGACAATGCTCAAGGGCTGGCGCTGGGCCGTCGTTGCCATCTTCACCTTCATGGCCTTCGCCAACCCGCTGCCCGATCCCTGGTCCATGATCTTCATGGCTCTTCCCGTGACCGGCCTGTACTTCCTGGCCTGCTTCATCTCGATCCAGCATGACAAGCGGGTGGAGAGGAAACGCGATCAGCTCGATGCTGAGCTGGAGGCCGCCCTGACCGAGTAGCCAGACATCTCAGCCGTTCTTCCTGACCTTCGCATCTGTCCCCTCATGCGTATAGCCCTGCTGTCCAATCCCTCCTCCGGACGCGGCCGTCATGCGGCTGCCGACGACGTCACCCGCCGGCTCCTGGGCGAGGCCGGGCACGAGGTGCTCCACGTGCGCGGCAGCTCGTATGAACAGGCGCGTCGTGCTGGCCGCGCCCTTCTGGGAGACGGACCAAACCAGGACGTCGAGGCGCTGGTCGTCGTCGGCGGTGACGGCATGGTGCACCTGGGCGTGGACATCGTCGCCATGACGGATGTGCCGCTGGGCATCGTGGCCACCGGCACCGGCAACGACATCGCCAGGCACTTCGGCCTGCCCAGCCGGGATGCGGCCGCCTCCGCCCACCTCATCGACCAGGCACTGTCCGGTGAGGGAGCGATCACGGCGATCGACGCGATCTACGCCTCCCGCCCGGACGGCGCCCTGCTCGCCCCACAACACCGCTGGTCTCTGGCCGTGGTGAGCGCCGGCCTGGACGCCGCCGTCAACGCTCGCGCCAACGCCTTGACCTGGCCCGCTCACGAGGGACGCTACGTACGAGCCTTGATAGCCGAGCTCGTGGCGATGGCGCCCTACGGCTACCGGGTCACTACCGACACGGGCACCTGGGACGGCTCCGCACTCCTGCTGGCGGTGGCCAACACGCGCTACGTCGGCGGCGGTATGGACCTGGCGCCCGAGGCCGATCCGACTGATGGCCTGCTGGAGATCCTGCGCCTGGATCCCGTGGGCAGAGCCCGCCTGGTCGCTCTGTTCGGCCGGCTGTCCAGCGGTACTCACCTGACTGACCCGGCCGTCCACATCGAGCGTAGTCGCAGCGTCACCATTGAGGCGCTGGACGAGCGCACCGGCCGCGACCGGGGCCTGCGCCCGCCCCCGCGTCCCTTCGCCGACGGTGAGCCCCTGGCCGAGCTGCCTCTGCGCCTCGAGGCCGTCCCCGACGCCGTGAGGCTGCTCCTGCCGGCCCAGGGTGGATCCGGCCCGTAGGGTGTCCCCATGAGCTCTCCAGCCGAGCGCTATGCCGCATCTCGTCGTCGACAGGCCGTCACCAGCAGTGAGCTCGCCCGCTTCTCCCAGGGATATGACTTCCCGCTCGACCCGTTCCAGGAGAAGGCCTGTGCCGCTGTTGAAAAAGGCGAGGGCGTTCTCGTTGCGGCTCCGACGGGGGCCGGTAAGACGGTGGTGGGGGAGTTCGCCGTCCACCTCGGGCTGGTCCGGGGGCTCAAGACCTTCTACACCACGCCGATCAAGGCTCTGAGCAACCAGAAGTACCTGGATCTCGTCGCCCGGCACGGCGAGGAGAAGGTGG